>WLWD01001426.1_pt1 | contig 149304 bp, 80 predicted proteins | sample 6712731 | NCBI WGS metagenome assembly WLWD01 (sample SAMN12718690, study PRJNA576275) | sponge metagenome | isolation source: marine sponge | host: Mycale hentscheli | place: New Zealand: South Island, Marlborough, Capsize Point | collected 2014-11-01
TCTGTCGCACAACAAAAAGCGGATCTGAAAGATATCAGCTTCCAGAGTATTGAAACAAGCATCAAAATGACAGACTGAAAGTACTTTTTATGAGACAAATAGCTACATTATGCCAAGAAAGCCAGTTCAAATGCAGTAATTCACAAAAAACAAGAAGCCAATAGCTGCGTGAAGGCTTTTACTCTCTTTGTCACAAGAACAGATACCACAAAAACATTACAATTCGTAAAAAAATTACAATATGAATAAATTCTTTATAACTTGAGACACTTCAGGTTAAACCAATATAAAATTTCAATTTGGTTAATTTAGCATTTTGAAAGGATGCTTCGTACATAATCTCGCAAGCCGGACTTTATTGCGCCTTCTGCGTTGGACTTTTTGCTTCCCTTCAGTGCGCAACGAGTAACTTTAAAGAGAGTAGCAGAAAAACGGGAGCGCAGGTTTGTGTTCCAGCACTGAATTACAGAGTAAATTAATAGTGCAAGGCTAACTGGTTAGCAGCCAAAACAGGTGAGAGAAATAGCTGCCGATTACTATTTGTTATGGACCCCTATGGACTCTTCGATCCATACCGTATGAATATTGTGATGAGTGCATTTTCTTTCTTTCTTTCTAATCCTATCCATATTTTAAGCTATAAACTATGTTGCCTAATGTATTAAAATGTAAACCCTTTACCTCACGCATGTGCGTGGATTGTGAACAGACTATCATCGTCAACCACTTCCTGAAACTAATGAACTGTACAAATCAGGAAGGAAAAAAATGAAAACTAAGAACAAAACCAAATTACAAAGGTATTTATGTCTAGAATATTGAAAAGGAGCGAATAGTAGGGGTTAGCGAATAATGCACGTTTATATTTTTAGTTATTATGCTATATATGCTAGCAATGCTCATCATTACTACATTACTTGAGACCTGCTCATGGACAGAGACTGAAGATCACCTCAACCACATTCATAAGCTTAATAAATTTCTGTACACATGACTAATCTGAATCCTGATATATGGCAATTGTTGATATGTGTGTTGTTGATCTGCATCCTGGTGGGTAACAGTGCTGGTTCTGAAAACATTGTATTTCTTACAGAAAGTGATATTGGAATCAACTAATAGAATTACAAACATAGAGATTTTTAGTAAACTCAAAGATTCAATAAGAAAGTCCCAAAGCCAGTCTCTGGGAGACTACAATTGTTACAGTAATAAAAACAAGTTTCCCCCCCAAAATCTAGCTCTCTCATTATGTTCATAATAAATTACACTAATTATGCTGGCATATGCTAGTATCTATGAAATCACTTATTATGCTCAAAATTAAACCAGCATAATTTGCCAGCCCTTAGTGAATAGGTAGATGAAAAAAAAGAATAAAAGAATTCATGAGAAATGAGAGTAGTACAAAGATAATGATGAAAATAGTCTCGTAATTGTCAAATTCAACCATGAAAAATTTTTTTTTAATAAGCAACAACCACTACATTCTGTCCAGAATTAATAAATGCTGAACGAATTGCTCTGCTTGGAATACTACGAACTTGGTCTCCCACAAGAGTAGCAAAACTTCCCTCTCAGCACATCCATAAGTTGCCGTGTGTTAGAAAATCGCAAAAATTGTTGGTGTACTAGGAAAATGGTAATATTTTTATTTGCACTTACAGGTAAGAAATACAGTAGCTAAAAAATGAGGGCTCATTCTGAAAAATAGGGGCTGGTATGACACCAGTAGAGCCCCCTCTTAATCCTCCACTGTATTATTATTTTTTAAGGACAATTTAAGTTATTCTTGTACTTGTAATTATTATTATTATTTTTTTTTTGCAAAACAGTTCTTTTGAACAATACTAACTGCTATAAACTTCACAGCTACAGGAGCTTGGCATACTCAGTTTCTTACACCAGATGCATATCAATATGGATATCTATTGTGGGGTGACAAGATAGGGTATGCAGAGTGCAAGATGTACGCAGAAAAATATATGAGAACTTGAATAAAGAGAAAGCTTACTCAGAGCTACATAGCTAGCTATAAACTCTTTGCAATACATCAATAGTGAGATGGAGTCCTTATATACCATGGGTAGTAATTGTGTCACTGATGCCATAATAATGGTTATTTATTTGCTCTTGCAACCAATGTTCATGTTTGTTCATTACAGAAATTAACACTAAATTTTTTATCAAAAAAACATATAACATGTGAGGAATATTTTAGTGGTAAGATGGAATGAAAACCGTAGTCAACATAGGTTGTTGGTTGGAATTGAAGTCAAGGTTTTGGCCAATTGTCTATGACCTATATCTGTAACAGAGGTTGAAGCATTACTCCTGAAGCTATATATTAATATTTGCTAAGTGGAATAGGTAATCTATATAGTTAATATATAATAATATGTCTTCATGGCCTCTGTAATTCGACAGTGTAAAAGATTACAATGATTCAAGGTTCCCACTATCCTATAATTTGGGAATCTCAACTGGTCTGTTGTTGATCAGTGGATATTATAACTTGTAATGAGTTTGTGATATTGAACCATCTGTATAATTTTTGGGAGTTTTCCAAACTAACTTGCAAATGTTGTTGCACTAACTAGTTTTTAACTTCTATGATGTGGTTTGGATATTTTCTTAGGCTGCCTTGCATAAGCTGACACAGGTTGATTGGTACTTTGTAAAGCTATTTGTATAAACCATCTTATGCACAACTGAAGTAAATGTTGCAGTAAAAATGGAAATATTATATGTAGTGCTACTTATTCTGGGGACCACAGGTAAGTAAGAACTCTTTTATATCATTTTATGAAGCCAGGAAACCTTAATTATCTAGAATTAGTTTTATAAATTCATAGTTTCCAGCCTTGTCTAATATTAGTACATCTACTTAAGGTTTTGCGCTAGTTCTTAATTTGGTAAAAGGATGATTTAACTCCCATTTATTTGCCTTTAATAGTAATAGATATATATTAGGATAACCTTTGAAATAGAATGAAAATAATTGCAGACAAAAACTATGAGTTAAAGATCGCTCTGCAGCTACATATTAAATATGTAAGCTGCAATACATACATCATGTGATACATTTTAATTATTTTAAATAATTATTTCAAACAGCTATTGCTACACTTGAGCATTTCTATGTCTAGCTTTACGTTTGATGTAAAATTTGATGTAGCACTGCAGTAACCAACATATAAATGTCAATGTGGATTAAACTTTGATAAATTGTTTCGATATTAGTGATGACAATTACTTTTCTTAGACATAACCATAATTATAATATTGCAGGCATTACAGTTCACACGCGTATATCAGTAACATCACTCCCGGATTTACTATTCAGTGAACATAAGAGTATTGTAGAGGGATCAGTTCTCTGGCTCTATTGTGAGGTCAGCTCCATTTCTGATACTCTGTCAGTAATTTGGAATAAAGATGGAGGACAACTAGTACAAGACGTTCCTCATATTCGTTTGAGAACTTCTAACACCTCCTCCACTATCTTACTACTAGCGATAGATAATGTAGTGTCTTCTGATGCTGGTGTCTATCAGTGTACTGCTAGAAATGGACAAGATCTCATTAGAGGAGAATCATTGACTATGACAGGTGTTATCTTATCAATTTCAAAAATGTTAATATTATTACACATTTATTGTTTCAGTTTTATCTTCCAGAACACCTGGAATGTTGAGAATTATATTTCAGGATCCCCTCACAACTGGACTTAATGCAAACAGAACAGGGACTCATAGTGGGCGTAGTGTTTCTCTATCCTTCGCTGCAGGTCATGTTGGAGATAATGAAATGGATTATTCAATTCCTACTGTGCAATGGCTGAAAGATGGGAGGAATCATTCTACTTTAGTTCCCACTGATGCTTTAGTTGGCACAAATGGTCAATTAAGTTCTACTCTCTCATTTACTTTTACTACTTCTGATGCTGGTGTATATCAGTGCATCTTTATTGATAGCAATTCACAAATTTATGGATCATTTCCACTCAGAATTGATACTGGTAAGTAAAATTGAACCCGCACAACATATTTAGTAGATCAAGAGCACTTCTTGTATCGAAACATACTGATTGAACAAGCAATTGTTATTATTAATATCAATACATCATGAAAAGCAGTGATATTGCCAAAATTAAGCCTTGTAGTATTGTTTAGAAAATTATGTAAAAAATACGCATTATATTGGGCTTAGTTTAAAGAAAGTATTGTTGATATCTTAAATCTATTCTAGGTGATGTTACTATTCCTACAAGGGTATCACCACAAGTTGTCTTTCATACTCTACCTAATAAATTAGTATTGGAAGTTTCTAGTGAGGGAGAATATGATAACATTGTTTGGAACAGAGGTGGTGTAACATTGGATTCAAATTCAGTAGCTCCTGCCAAACTCAGTGAATTTGTTAATTTTTTTGAAATATTTGTTCGTGAACCAACTAGTACATCTGACTATGGTTTATACGATATCTTCTATTCTGGTGCTGGAGGACTTGGTACTGCAATTGCAGTTGTCTCCCCAGGTAAATTAATATTTCATTTTATGACAATTAAATTAATATGTACTTCATTATTATTCAATCTTAAGAATTATTTTTACAAAGTTCAATTGTTTTCATTTAGTATTACCTAACACCACAACTGAGCAAGTTGAGAAATTGTCCATACTGGAAGGAGGTAATATTGCTATCTCCTGCTGTTCCATTGGAGGACCAGTACCAGTTATCACATGGACTCTTAACAATCATAACACTGAATTTAACCAAACAGATATTATTAATAAAGCTTCCTTATCATTTGATCTTGTTACTATTGGTAATATAAATTCTACACTGCACATAATAGAGGCCCAGTATCCAACACATGATGGAGTATACACATGTACTGGAAGGAATACTGCATCAGATTCTCATAATACCAGTAGTGTGAATATCTCACTTATGATAAAAGGTAACAGGAAACTTTGATCCTTACCTTTACATTGAGTCACAATATAATAACATATTAACACATAATATACAAGTATATCACATAAAAGTTCCTTCATGCTATTTAAAACTGGATGTGTAGCTATATTTGTAGTAAGTGTCAAGCATCATAATACAGAGGTCTGCTATTTAAACAAGTATTAATCCTGAGATGTAATTGACTTCACAGTTTTTTAAAGTCCATCATAATGTTATATATATAAGTTAATATGATTAGTACGAATTCATACATTTAATTAGTATTATTATTGAGTATTTATCTATATTTTTGCACGTATTGTTTATATGACGCTTTTTTAATACAAAAAAATCGGTATACTTATTGGTACATTCGCAAGTTCTACTGGAGGTTAACAGTGAAACATTACGTTCAGTAATCATGTAAAATTCTTTCTTTGTTACTATCTCACTTATGATAAAAGGTAATTGAAATCTTGTTATGTTGTACTGGTCCATATTTCTAAATTTTAATACCAGTATATAGTGCTTATTACAAGAGTCAGAGTATGATATGGTGAAATATTTCAGCAATAGGCTAATTTATTTTCAAGAGCCAGAGGTGAGTGGAAATAAAGCCTGAGAGTGAAATATCTAGCCATATCACAGTGACAAGTGCAATAGATATCTTCACTGAAGTAGTTTGTTGGTAACTCTTGGTGTAAGTTTGTTATAAAACTCTCTATGGGCTTTCCATATCCCCAGGTGATATTTTAACAGCTGCTCTAACCTGGTTGGGTAGGCTCCACTAGAGCAAGGTAGCTTTAAAAACTCTGAAAAATGGTAAGCCAGGCTGGTTGCTATAATTACTAGAGTAATGAACTTGCTCAATACAGCCATGAGATAACAGATGAGTCACCTCATGGTTACATACCTAAAGATAACATTGTGAACATCTCTAGCTTTAAATAAATTATATTATAACATATATAATATGTAAGTATAAGACATTATGTTCCTTCATGCTTGTGCTGCTTTAAATGTATTAATTACTAATCTTCACAATGCAGAGGTCTACAAAGTTATATAAGTATAATAAAATATCATTATTTTTAATTATTATTTGATATTGATGAATGAATGTTACATTATTGAACGATATAATATGATACATTTTTTTAATTGTGTCACTCCATCTTAATCTAACAATAAGTATTGTTTGAGATGAAAATATCAAATCATTATAAATAGGATTATAGTCATATTAACAATATGAGCTGCAATACTTGAATAGTGCTAATAATTATTTTATACTAGATATTTTCAGAATTGAATTGTTAGGTTTGTAACCTGACCAGTGAGATAACTTATGATATCACTAGGGCCTGCAGGTTAAGCTTGATTTTTTTAAATTCTTTTTTAATTATTCTAACATTTTTTGTTATTCTTCCAAAAGAATAATACATTATTCAATAAACTTTCTTATTATTCTCATATTGACATAAGTAAAAACAATTGCAGTATATAAAGTTGTACATTATGAAATGAACGAGTGAAACCATCATTCTCACTTGTTGTTAAACTGAATTACTCAATATAGAGGCTTTAATTGTGCTAGCTAATCTTTCAGTGAAAAAACCTTGAATGTCCTCATAAAGTGTTCAATGAATATAAAAAACCTTATCAGACATCTTAGAGAAAACGTGTATTGTGAATTTTATGCTCAGCAGTTTTTCCCACTAAATTCATTGGTTGGTTGGTAATAATTGATATGTCAATTCTGATGAAGTATGTTAATGAGTTGATCAAGAAGATAACCCTGTTAACATGATTCTCCATGACTTGCTAACTCCGAATCTGAGCTGACTGCGCTCTATGTTTCAAACTTTTCCCATTTTGGAAAACAATAACAGAGTAGCTAACACAAACTCAGCTGTTTTAACCAAGTGATGAAGATCTACCATCTATCAACATTTTTAAATGTTTATGTATTTCCATTGTAATAGAATAAGGAAAAAAAAAACTTTGCAGGATTTTCATTCATAATTAAGGATTATTCCCTTTATTTTTCTTTCTCTAGAATTACTCCACTATGCAATTTCAAGTCTGTTATTTCAGAAAAAATGCTAGCATAATCTGGCAGTCCATAAGATATCACTGTTCACACTCAGAATTGTGGCAATCTCATGTCCCTCAAATAAGCTTGTGCCAGCTTAACTTACCAGCTAACGTTCCCAGGTTTTTACAGCTACATAAAAATAATAATAAAATTTCAACTAGGTCAGCAACTACTAAAGTAGTTTGGGAGTGTGGGAGCCTATATGAACTAACACTCAGAGTGTCACAGTCAATTAACTATACTAGCTGATGATGAGTCACCACACTAGTACAAAGTTTAGCAGTAAAGATATTGTTGCTTATACACCACTTATTACAGTCAGCAAGGTGATATATTGTACCAGGGTAAGTTCAAACTGTCAAATCAGATTGCTCAATTTGAGATGAATAAATTTCATACCCACCTCCTAAGAGGTGAAGGTAAACAGGTCCAATCAAAATTTGTTATTGTGCATTTCCTATAGCCTATAGCCATGGTACAAGTTGGTTGTATCCCTGTGTTCGATTGTAATGGATTTCACTATCCTCGGATCTTTGGCCCTCGGTTGTGTAAATCCCATACCGACCTCCACATTGTGGAGTAAATTATACATATTTCACCCTCATAATGTATTTCACTCACCTCTGGTTCTTGAAAGTATATTAGTTTCTGATTTGACTCATGTAATAAACATTGTATTATACATGTAGTAATTCCAGAGGTCAGAGTAGAAGTGATTTCAAATAACAACACTGAAAATAAAACAGTGATGCTTATCTGCAATATAGTAAGAGGCAACCCAATGGATTATAGTTATGAATGGACATTCAGTGGAATTGAATTATACAGTAACAATTCTCATCTTATTTTAACAAACCTTACGATTAAGCAAACAGGAACATATTTCTGTTCAGTGACTAATGAGGTTGGAACTGGAACAGGAAATGCAACACTCCTGTATAAAGATAATGACATTGGAATAGGGAATGGAATAGTTACTAGTGAAAATGAAAGTGAGTACATAATATACAATTGAAAGTTTAAATAAGGTTTAAAATTACACAATACAATATATTATTTTAATTTATTTTGTTTCATTTCAGAAATTGTCTTGTAGCTATTATTGTTAAAAGTCAAATATTTTGTAACACTTCATGAAACTTATAGTAGATGTGAATAATTTTTCACGAAAAAATTTCAAAAGCAATATTATTTTCGCAAAATGTAAATTTTACTACAAGTTCTTGAGTTAACATAACATTTATAGGCTCAGGATTACAATATTGATTTCTGCAGTAGTTTTGAACTTGAATTATTTATATAGCTGCATGATATTGTAATGTAATTGAAGAAATGATTGCCTAATTGTTTGAGGATATACAATACAAGTAGTATAATTTTCATTCTTGCATGGCTTAAGTTATACTAAGGTACTAAATGGGTAAGTACTAAATACTTGTAATAATTCAATTTTCTCTAAATGTTTGAAACACTTTTACATAAAAAAGTAGCCAGTAGGCCTAACATTTGTGGCATTTTGTTGGCAGTGACAGACTGAGTATATTTTCTGTATATATAGTTGTAGCTGAAGATGAAATGTACATAAATTACTTAATTATTGCAAAGTGTTGAAAGCTTCCCTTTAATTTGGCATATTTTATTGACAAACAAATTGAATACTGAGAGATAAGTTGAGTCTTTTGTCAATGTGTGGTGAGTATTGTATTTTTTTTCGCGTTATTTTCATAGAATGCTTGGATATTTCTGGTGTAGCTAGGTGTTAAGACTGCATCAGTGGAAATGAAAGCTTTCACTGATTTTATATAATATTTAACTCTGAACTAAGTGAAGCAAACATCATTGGAGACACTTGTCATTCCTTCTGATACTTAATTTTTTTTATTTTCGACTAGGAGAGTAATTGCAGTGTTAGCAACATCATTTATAACAATGAAGGGAAATAAAATATTTGTACAAAAAGTTTGACCTTACGGTTAGTAGCTAAGACTAAAAATTTACAAGGATGCATATTCAAAAGTAGCTCCAAGTTTTATATAACTAAACAAGATTTAGCATAATATTAAATAATAAATATCACATGCTTAACAAATGAACTAGAAAGCCTATATTTTGCCAAGGACAATTTTTTAATTATACAGCCATGTATTTGAATTTAAGTGTAGAAATCACTGAACTATGTATGTTTTTAGTTATGGTGACAAGGGATTCTATTAACTATGAAATATTAGCAGGATCATTAGTTTCTTCTTTGGTGGTGATCCTAGTTACTGTGATTGTTATTACCAGTATTCTGTAAGTTTGAGAACTTGTAATATAATAGTGATTGTAATAAAATAATTTTTGAGTATATTTAGAAGGAAAATTTATGAATTTCATTAATTTTTAAGTAAATATTTTTTAAAGGTACCAGCAATAAAATTAAAATGAGTGTATAAATTATTGACATTATCGGCTTGTGTTGTGACTTAGCTAAATTATTATATTGAGGCTTAATTAGTGTTGTATATAGTTTCTTATTAATTTGCCCATTCGTTAGTTTTTATTAATTGTTGACAATTCTTTGTGACTATTATTTAGTTTTTATAAGTTTTTGGATAATTTTGAATAGTATAATTTTAGTTTAGTCATTTAAAAAAAAATCAATTAAGTTTAGTTAGTTTTAGTTAGTTTTAAGTATTGTTATAATTGGTTGTACTATACTCAATTCATGAATTAAAATATTTTTTTTCTGTATTATTTATTCCCGTGGCTTAATGCCGACTATATGAGCTGGGCTGCTATTCAGAGAGTAAGCTAATATATCTGCTGATGATAACTCAGACATTGTCACTTGTGGTCTTCAGCTTGTTACAGGGAGATGATAAGTATAAGCTGTGGATTGCTAACTAGGGATGTCCAACTTATGCCAAAATAGATTTAGGCTTAATAGGTAGACAAAGTGTAGGGTTTAATTTAGTATAATTAATAGGTTCATTTTCTAGCATAATCTACTATAGCAAAATATCAATTTTATGTGTACTTATTTGAAAGACTGCTGAGCAAACACCTACAGTGGTTCCTCAACCATTTTTACTGAAATAGAACAGTTGAATTGCATTATAATAGCACTATTTTTATGAACATTTAACACATTCTTTAGGCAATTGTTACCTAAATCGCCTATCATTAATTACTGTGATTTCATCAAGGCCAAAAGGCATAATAGATAAAATTAATGGCATAGTGTGGACATCCCTATTGCCAACTCACCTGGAGCATGAATTTTTAGGTAGTAGTAGTGTTGAACAACTGCATAGTGTATTGCTCCACTTTAGAGTAGTGGGTGTAGTCATTTTAGCATTGCGGCGGTAATAATTGTTATATCCAATTAATAATTAGTTTTTGTTTTTATTTCTGATTTGTAGGATGTTAAAAGTTAAGTTATAGTTATTTCCAATTATAACTGTTTGGTTTCGATTTATTTCTGAAAAAAGGGCCAACTAATAAGCTCAGTTTTAATTAATGATTACAACAATAGGTTTAGGAAAATATTATAGAACAATTGCTTAAAAAGGAGAGTCGATGGCATAGCAAGTTTTAAGTAATATTCAATGTATTTAACAGTTATTGAAGTTTATTTTTCAAAATTGAAAGCGTTACAGCTAAATTTTTACTACAAGATTATTATTTTTGTCGACACTAATAATCAAAAAGAGGCTCCAGCAAAAGAAGGCAGATATTATCCGTGAATATGACTGCATTGATTCTACTAAGAAAGAGAAGAGTGAATTATGACAAAGAAATTGCAGGAGAGAGTGACTTTAATTTTATAATTTGTGATGCTTATGGACAATTACCTACATAATATTCTTATATAAATAAAATTTTAAAACTAATTGACTTACTTTTTAAATAGTATCTGCCACATATAGCTACTTATTTTTTTATCTGCATTAGTGTGTAATATTGTTGTATCATTATTATTGTTTTACTTTACAGAGGAAAAAATAATCATTAAATTTTTGAAAAGTATGATTTCATAAAATATACAAAATTGAACAATATTTTTATTAGCTTTCAGTACTCATTCAGTCAGTCAGTCATTCTGTCACACAACAAAAAGCGGATCTGAAAGATATCAGCTTCCAGAGGATTGAAACAAGCATCAAAATTACAGACTGAAAGTACCTTTTAAAAGACAAATAGCTACATTATGTGAAGAAAGCCAGTTCCAATGAAGTAATTCACAAAAAACAAGAAGTCAATATCTGTGTGAAGGTTGTTACTCACTTTGTCACAAGAAGAGATACCTCAAAAACATTTCAATTCGTAAAAAAATTACAATATGAATGAACTCTTTATAACTTGATACACTTCTGGTTAAACCAATATAAAATTTCAATTTTGTTAATTTAGCATTTTGAATGGATGCTTCGCACACAATTTCGCAAGCCTGACTATGCCTTCTGCGTCGGACTTTTTCCTTCCCCGTCAGTTCGCCACGAGTAACTTCAAAGTGTTGGACCAAATTGGCAATTGTGGGAGTTAGTTAAAATAACTTCTGCAAGCAGCAAACAAAAACTGAATAGTACACGAGAGTAGCAGAAAAACGGGAGCGCAGGTTTGTGTTCCAGCACTGAATTACAGAGTAAATTAATAGCGCAAGGCTAACTGGTTAGCAACCAAAACAGGTGGGAGAAATACAATTAGCTACCGATTACTATTTGTTATGGACCCTACGATCCATGCCATATGAATATTGTGATGAATACACTTTATTTCTTTCTTTCTAATCCTATCCTTATTTTAAGTTATAGCTATGTTCCTATTGGTACATCTTGCCTAATGTATTTAAATGTAAACCCTTCACCTCACGCATACGAGTGGATTGTGAACAGACTATATCATCGTCAACCACTTCCTGAAACTAATGAACTGTACAAATCAGGAAGGAAAAAATGAAAACTAAGGACAAAACCAAATTATTTATGTCTAGAATTTTGAAAAGAAGCCAATAGTAGGGGTTGGCGAATCATGCACGTTTTTTTTTTATAGTTATTATGCTATATATGCTAGCAATGCTCATTATTATTACATTACTTGAAACCTGCTCGTGGACGGAGTTCGACGATCACCTCAACCACATTCACAACCATCTGTACACATGACTAAACTGAATTCTGATATGGCAATTGTTGATATGTGTGTTGTTGATCTGCATCCCAGTTGGGTAAAAGTGCTGGCTCTGAAAACATTGTATTTCTTACAGAAAGTGATATAGAATTACAAACATAGAGAATTTTTAGTAAACTCAAAGATTAATAAAAAAAGTCCCAAAGCCAGTCTCTGGGAGACTACAATTGTTACAGTTATAAAAACAAATTAAAACAATTTCCCCCAAGAACTAGCTCTCTCATTATGCTCATAATTATATATACTAGCATATGCTAGTATCTATGAAACCACTTATTATGCTCGAAATTAAACCAGCATAATTTGCCAACCCTTAGTGAATAGGTAGATAAAAAAAAAATTAGCTAATGATGAAGATAGTCTTGTAATTGTCAAATTCAACCATGAAATTTTTTTTAATAAGCATCAACCACTAAATTCTGTCCAGAATTAATAAATGCTGGACGAATTGCTCTGCTTGGAATACTACGAACTTTGTCTGCCACAGGAGTAGCAAAACTTCCCTCTCAGCACATCCATAAGTTGGGGTGTGTTAGAAAATCGCAAAAAATGTTGGTGTACGAGGAAAGTGGTAATATTTTTATTTGCACTTACAGGTAAGAAATGCAGTAGCTAAAAAATGAGGGCTCATTTTGAAAAAAGGGGGCTGGTATGACACCAGTCGAGCCCCCTCTAAATCCTCCACTGTATTATTATTTTTTAAGGACAATTTAAGTTATTCTTGTAGTTGTAATTGTTTTTTAGTTTTTTAGTTTTTTTTGCAAAACAGTTCTTTTTAACAATACTAACTGCAATAAACTTCACAGCGACAGGAGCTTGGCATACTGAGTTACTTACACCAGATGCATATCAACATGGATATCTATTGTGGGGTGACAAAATAAGGGTATGCAGAGTGTAATAATATGCACACAGAAAAATACATGAGAACTTAAATAAAGAGAAAGCTTACTCAGAGCTACATAGCTGGCTATAAACTCTTTGCAATACATCAATAGTGAGATGGAGTTCATTATATACCATGGGTAGTAATTGTGTCACTGATGTTATAATAATGGTTATTTATTTACTCTTGCAACCAACTTGCACGTTTGTTCATTACAGAAATTAACACTCAAATTTTAATCAATAGAATAAAAACATATAATTATGTGAGGAATATTTTTAGTTGTAAGATGGAATGAAAATATGTAACGTAGTCTACATAGGTTGTTGGTTGGAATTGAACTCAAGGTTTTGGCCAATTGTCTATGACCTACATCCGTAACAGAGGTTGAAGCATTACTCCTGAAGCTATATATTAATGTTCGCTAAGTGCAATAGGAAATCTATATTATAGTTAATTTATAATAATATGTCTTAAATGGCCTCTGAAATTCGACAGTGTAAAAGATTATAATGGATCAAGGTTCATACTGTCCTATAATTTGGGAATCTCTAACTGGTCCATTGTTGATCAGTAGATATTATAACTTGTATTGAGTTTGTGATATTGAACTATTGGTATAATTTTTGGAGTTTTCCAAACTAACTTGCACTTGTTGTTGTACTAACTAGTTTTTAACTTCAATGATGTGGTTTGGATATTTTTTTAGGCTGCCTGTAAGCTGACATAGGTTGATGGGTACTTTGTACAACTATTTGTATAAACCGTCTTATACACTACTGTCGTAAACATAGCAGTAAAAATGGAAGTATTATATGTAGTGCTACTTATTCTGGGGACCACGGGTGAGTAATAACTCATTTGTATCATTTTATTGAGCCAGGAAACAATAATTATCTAGAACTAGTTTATAAATTCATAGTTTCCAGCCTTGTCTAATAATAGTACATCTACTTAAGGTTTTCCACTAGTTCACTTTTTTGGTAAAATGATGATTTAACTCCCATTTATTTGCTTTACGATAGTAATAGATATACAATAGGAGGATAACCTTTGAAATAGAATGAAAAAAATCACAGACAAAAACTATGAGTTAAAGAACGCTATAATATCTGCAGCATACATATTGCAATACATGCATCCTGTAATAAGTTTTAATTTTTTAAATTTCAAACAGCTATTGCTACACTTGAGCATTTCTATGTCTAGCTTTATGTTTGATGTAAAATTTGATGTAGCACTGCAATAACCAATATATAATGTCAATGTGGAGTGATTAATGCAGTGGTTAATGTTTTATTACAGAGTTTGCTAGATGACCAAATGAGTTTTATTTAATCTGTTACTATCAGGTTTAGTGAGCATTAGGTTTAATGCACTAGTTTTTATAAAATGAGTATAAATATTTTTACGATAATATAGTGCATTCTTATACTTTGATAAATTGTGGTGACTAACTGTAACAAATGATGACAATTACTTTTCTTAGACATAGCCATAATTATAATATTGCAGGCATCTCAGTTCACACTCATGTATCAGTAACATCACTCCCAGATTTACTATTTGGTGAACATAAGAGTATTGTAGAGGGATCAGTTCTCTGGCTCTATTGTGAGGTCAACTCAATATCCAGTACTCTGTCAGTGACATGGAATAAAGATGGAGGACAACTAGTACAAGATGTTCCTCATTTTCGTTTACGAACTACAAAAACTGCCTCCTCCACTACCTTACTACTAGTAATAGATAATGTAGTGTCTTCTGATGCTGGTGTCTATCAGTGTACTGCTAGGGATGGACAAGACTATGCTAGAGGAGAAACATTGACTATGACAGGTATAGTTATCTTATCAATTTGAGTAATGTAACAATTTATTTTTTCTTTCAGTTTTATCTTCCAGAAAATCTGGAATATTGAGCATTGTATATCAAGATCCCCTTACAACTGGACTTAATGCTAACAGAACAAGGGCTCAAACTGGACGTAGCATTTCTCTATCCTTCACTGCAGGTCATGTTGGAGATAATGAAGTGAATTATATGATTCCTACAGTAAAATGGCTGAAAGATGGTATTCCATCTACTTTAGATCCCACTGATACTATTGTAGGCATTAATGGTCAATTACGTTCTACTCTTTCATTTACTTTTACTACTTCTGATGCTGGTGTGTATCAGTGCATCTTTATTGATAGCAATTCACAAATTTATGGATCATTTCCACTTAGAGTTGATACTGGTAAGTTTAATTGAACCCGCACATCATATCTAGTAGATCAAGAGCACTTGTTGTATCGAAACATCCTGATTGATCAAACAATTATTATTGATAAAATCAATACATCATAAAGCAGTGCCAAAATTATGCTTTGTAGCATTGTTTATATAATTTCATGGCAGTGCCTGTATATTGATTTAAAATTATTTATAGACTTTGTTTTTGATATCTTAATTCTATAATAGGTAATGCTACTATTCCTACAAGGGTATCACCACAAGTTGTATTTTATAGTATACCTAATAAATTAGTGTTGGAAGTTTCTAGTGAGGGAGGATATGACAACATTATTTGGAACAGAGATGCTGTAACATTGGCTTCAAGTTCAATAGCTCCTGCCAAACTCAGTGAATTTGTTAATTTTTTTGAAGTATTTGTTCGGGAACCAACTACTACATCTGATTATGGTTTTTATGAAATCTTCTATTCTGGATATGGAGGACTTGGTACTACAATTGCAGTTGTCTCCCCAGGTAAATTATTATTTGATTTTATGACTATTAAATTAATATGTGCATTTCATTAATATTCTATCTTAAGAATAATTGTGACCGGTTTTGGGAAAATCGGCCTAAACGCGGCATCTGAAGTTTTCTAATTTATTCTACCAGTAGGCTGCACGGGCCTTGGGATGCCGTCCTCCTAATTTGGAAGCTGTAGCACAAGCCGTCTTCGCCCTACGCACTACAACACTTCAGTATTTTTTCTAAACTTATTATTGCTGATTTCGAAAAAACGCGGGGTAAAGGCGTAGTCTGGCGTAGCCAGACCCTTTACCCAACCGCTGCGCGGGGAAAGGGACTGGTGTTTGTTCCAATGGAATGCAATTAGCGCAGTAAGTAGAATCGCGCGCAATGTATGATTCACTGCATGAATGATTCACTGCATTGAGGTACTATGTTTCTGGAAGCCGTTATGTGATGGAAAGCTGTACGTGTTGTGAAGCCGATTTGTCACAGGGAGAGGAGAAGAAGAGAAGGAGGATTTTGTCGAAGTCTGGATACCAGAATGTTTTCATTTCCTTGATAGCTGAGTTGGATATGGAATTGGATGTGAAAAAATTGAATTACTTGTGTAGAAAGTGTGCTGAGAAGTTGAAAAACTTAAAGAGAAAAATGAAGAATTGCTTTATTTGCTGAGGAGGTCAGATTCCTTAGAAACTCTCCTGGCATCTTCCTCAGGAGCTTGTGCTGGAACTTCTCAAGTTCAACACAGTGCATCTGGTTCTCCAGAAGTTACTGTAAGTCCTGTTTTTTTTTTAACTATTTATAGTCCAAGTATTTCTAATTTAATAATTATCTGAATTAGGCAAAGGTGCACTACAAGTCAAGGATTAGATCATTCAGGCTTACTCCAAACCGCAGGCGCTTGTGCAGACCGTTAATTAGGTCAAGTTTTGACTCATTTGCAATTCATGCTATCAAGAGAAATAGCCGAACCAGAGCAACAATATTGAAAGTTATTGGAGAAATTGTGCACACTGAGGTAGTAAAGCTATGTTCCGATGATTTTAATTCAATCATGAAGCAGAAAGATGTAACCTGTTACCAGAATATGGAGAATCATGGAAAAAAATTCATGAAGAAACCGAAATTAATGCTCCTACATTATATTCCTTACTTCAAGCGTGCTTGAAAACAAAGGGTCCAAGAGTTATACCAAAGAATTGATTGCTGTGGTTGTTTCCATTTTTTGCAAGCATCACCGGCCAGAAGTTTGCTTGTTGCAGAGGATATTTTCTCTTGTTCTTTATGTAGGACATGCTAGCAAACAAGTAAGTACACCCTTATGCTGCAATATCCTACAGATGTTGTATTTTTACTATACAGGTTTTTCAAAGATTACAAAATGGGATATGTTTATCCCACTCAAGTTGTATCAAACTTGTGGTGGAATGTGGAAAAAACTTTGATTCTCGTACAAAAGAGTGGAAGAAAGAAGCTGAAGATATGATGTCGGCAGTTGAGGTAATAATTATAATTTTCTGTACACACTTTCAGCTAATTTTGCAACTTGATCATTTCATTAATCAGACGCAGTCTAGTGATCCCATAGTTTTCGGATGAGGGTCTATTGTCTGCTGTAATTAGTGACATTTAAACTTGTGCCAATATCGTGTGTAAATATCGGTAGTTTCATCTACACATAAATGTGACCGTCTATGGGAAAATCGGGCACAACGCGGCATGCGTAGACGTCGCAAAAAGATCGATTTAGTTCTTAAAATTGTATTAAATAAGCCTAACGAAGGGAACGGTTAGGTGATATATAGCGGGAATGGCTAAAGCTACGACGATAAAACTTGGAGAGCTTAATATCTGCTTGCCGAGGAGTCTGTAAGTGCAAAAAAAAATTTTTTCGTCGGGGCCGCGTTGTGCCCGATTTTCCTGTAGACGGTCACAAATTTTGTGCATGTCAAATATTCTTCCAAAGTGTCTTCACTCCCATTTTTCTCTACTAATAAACTTGTGCCTTAACATACCCATATCATGACATTAATTTGTTTTAATAGAAAGCCATGACAAAGTACCAGAAGTTAATGCAACTTCTACTGGAGTTCAAGCTATGTCAGCAGAAAGCTCAGATAGTCTTGGTTGTGTGTGTGAAGGTGAGTTCAATTGATATAGTTTATAATTTTCATACCTTAGCAACTATTTATTGATTAAATAGTAGAATAAATAACATGTGCTGGTGTGAACTGACTATACCATTTATAATTGCTGATCCTAATTTAAATTAAACATTCTACTCCTAGGAGGCTCGAATACCGATGTAGCCGGTCAAACAGTTTCAAGTCAAAGTGTGACGGCAGGGTTCAAGATAGTGTTTGACAATATTGATTTAACTGTAAGACCTCGTCGTAGTACTGAAAAAAGACAATCACTTTCTTTGCACAATGTAAATGCTTTTGCTGTCAAAGATCGCATAAATTATTCCACCTTTTCCAGTACAAGAGAAAGAAAAGAAGATTATTTATATTCCATTCTTCCAAATGATGAAGATTATCAGTCCTTAAAGGAAAGATTTATTATTCATGTTTCACGAATCATAGTGAAGTATATGCATTTTTTTAAGGAAGACTTCCAATATTTGATTCAATGGCACATTCCACATCAATTTAGCAAAGAAATGAGCAAAAAATCTGAAGTGGTAAGCAAGAAAGGGTTGGATGCAGTCTGGATCATTGAATCCTCATGACCCACTAATAAATGATTACTGATCTCTTAGCGTAATAACACTTGTGTTTGTGTTAGAGTAGTATCAACTCATGATGATATAAATTTCTGGAACAAATAAACACTTCACTACTACTGATTATCACATGCTGTGGACATATTAGAAGTTTTAGTTCAATGTGTGCAGCTATCTTCCAAAAATTAAAAAAATCATGAGTATATAAACAATTAAAAAAATTAGAACGTAATTTTAGAAAAATTTTTTGTTGCAGGTTGAAATTTTGTATAACGTTAGCTAGTTGGAGAGAAAAAAAATAAAGGGAATACGTGTATATGTATTATACTGTATTGATTGTAGGTTCCTATTGGAGTGCTACCGAAAAACGAGATATGCTATGAAGACATGATTGACATTTTAGAATCGTATAAGCAATATATTCCGTCACAAAACATTGTTCTGGATAGTCATCTTCGGATCTTCAGGATACAACAGATGAGTCTTACATCACTGTGTTATTAGGGGGTGACTACTTGACAGTGGCTCACGCACGAGGAGCACAGCTGATACATGGTAATTCGGAGCTACAGAAAGACTGCCTCAATGAATTCCATCCTTGTGCTGAAGATTGGCATGCAAAAGTAGCCTTGCTGCATCAGGCATAAAATTGATAATGATAGATTCTCTGGAAGAATGGTTTGTCAATAATAAAGAGAGAAAGAAGTGGAATATTGAATATTAATATGTAGCACGTCAAACTTGCACTCCCCCCACCCACCTACCCCCCCCCAAAAAAAACAACAACACAACAAACAACAAACAAACAACAACAAAGTTCGGTCGGAGTGTTTGGCCCAAACCCCCACTCCTACTACCCAACTTGAGTAAACAACCTTCAAGAACTAGGTAGTAATTAATAGGAGAACTGGGAATAATGGTGGACCCCAACAAATATTCTATTTTAACGATGTACTGAACAGGGCCAATAATGTTCCAGTGCGTGACGTAGTGCACTCATTGTCAACTAAGCCAAACAAACATGTGATATTCAATCACCTACAATTCACCCTTAAACGCCCTGGTCCATGGTCTGGAGGTTTGCCGTTATGTTTTGTGTTTGTAAGTGTTAATTGAAATGTTGGCAATGTGCAAGTGAGTGTTAATGGAGTATGCTGGAGTACACTGTACAGGTTGAATTAATTGTCAGGCCCGTAGGCAGGGGAGGGGGCTCACGGGGGCTCATGTGAGCCCCCCTTTTGAAATATGATGCATGCTTAGTCAATATTATTAATGCATGTTTTTATACATTAGTTGGTTATTTGATGCAATTTGAATATATTAATTGGCGAGCGAGCAAGACACTATCAGGTGGTGTTGAATGCAAAAATCGGGTATATGTTATGTGTTTGTGTGTGGCATACGTATCTCTCTTTTTTGTTCGCCCGAGCCACAAATTACGTAAGTTAGGTAAAGCGTCCACAACTCCAGGATGTTTTAACGAGCGAGGAAAATCCTGCTGCCGCAAGGAATATAAATTTCTGTCCTATTTTTTCTAAAGAGTCTGCTCGCTCGCCATTTGTGCTATTGGAGCACACCACTAGTTACTATAAACATCATGCATAGCCTGCTTTTCAGTATAGTCAATTGACACATATATGTTTGGTAAGTGTAGCCACTAAAATTGGTAAAATATATTATGTGCTTGCATGTGTGTATGTATGTTTACTATGTGCACATGCTGTGCCTTTGTCTGTATTGTTTACTACTAAATTTTATTTATTTGTAATTATAGTATCTTACTAGGCACAAGTTATTTAACTCAATGCTAGAATATTAATCATCTTATAAGATAAGGACAATAAAATCATGTACTTAGCTAAATAGGCAAGATTCCTTGTGAGTTGTATAATTAATGTGAAAACTTTCAATATCTTATAACCCATGCATATCTAAGATTACACTAAGGGTAATCTTGCAAGATTGGCCCATTTTGTGATCTGTCTGAGATGGATCTTTCTTGATTTAATGAATTCACTAGTTGTACAAAATCCAAAAATATAATTCATTAATTCCTCCCTCCCCTTCTCCCCTCTGCAAGTCCATTTGTTGGTGGGTAACTGTTTACTTTCAATCATTGACACCTGTGAGGCATACCATTATTACTAAGTGCATCTTTTCATGGGTTCAATCAGCTGGCCACCTCTCACTATAAGGCCCAACCTCTTGTTATCCACACACACACACACACAAACATGACATAAAGACATACATTCCAAGCCTGACATATTCTTTAAATAAGAGCATAGGGAATACTGTAAACACAAATAATAATGAAAGGAAATTTTGGCATGACACTGCACTGTGTCATAGTAGTAGTGTATATCATGCACCACTTTGGAGGGGGGGGGGGGAAGAGAGGGAAAGGCATTCGTGTATAGGAGTGAAACACTTTTGACATTGCATTATAATTATACTAATTAGATTACAAATTTCTTGGAAGTTTTTCTGGTAGGGTTAAAGGTCATGTGTAATATTTTGCTGTAGATCGTTCATATGAGTGATATATCATTGCTAATAAACCATTTTTACTGGCTTAGGTATTCTGGAAAAGACTTTACAAGACTTGTTCTGGAATGGAACCGGGAACACTTTACCAACTTCGAAACTTGATTCACCGCAGAAATGTAAAACCGAACGCTAAAACGGATGTTAATTCATCGGAAGACTTTGTTGAGGTGATTACAATCGGTCATGTTCTCTCTGCAGTCATGTCACACCTAAAAATTTCTAGTCTTGATGAAGTACCTGCAGGACTGTCTGCAAGCCTCTGGATGGAAAATGATTCTGTTCGAAAACAGACACTGAAGGACATTGCATCATCTGTCATGAACAAACATATTTCTCTCTCTACCGTTTTCAAAGACATGTCATTTTCCAAGAAATCGACTTCAGCATACGATTATGCCTGTGAAACATTCATGCTTGGATTGCTAATCTTTGATTTCAAGGATGCTGTACGAGAAGGGGATGTGGAAAGAATTTTGTCTCTATAGAAATATCTTTTTCTACTTTTCAAGGCCACTGACAAGAGAAGTTATGCTATTGAAGCATTTACTCTCCTGTCACAGTATTATTTTTTGTTGCCACCAAATATTGCGGAACAGCTAAAATGGTCACGATTTGTGAATTTTTATGGCTTACCAGGGAAGAATGTCAGTTGCGACCTTCACATGGAGCATTTGAACCGATTAGTGAAAACAGCTGTGCTTGGTCTTGGAGCTAATAAAGCTGAAAAGGCTATCAGTCGTGCATCGAAGGCCATTGGAGTAATTTCGGAAATAATGGACTCGTACGATAGTGCATTGAAAGTATGTGAGGCCAGTCCAATACATCATGATATTTCCTTTACCAATGATCTGAAAAAAATTTCAGATCAGCTTATGGAATGTGATGTCTTTAACCCTTCTAACACCAAGGCCCATAATTCGTTTACATTTCATTGTAATTTAATCAAAACATTAGAAGAATTAAAGGAGTGGATGGTGGAACAATTTTCTAAACTTTTAAAAACAGAACTTTTCGAACATGATGAGTTAGTTGTTAGTGATGATGAATTTTGATGCATTTAATTAATTGAATATAACATAATTACTAAGTACCTGATGACAATGTCCACACTTACACATCTTCGCACACACATCACAACAAGTGCAACCAGCAGAATTAAACTGGCAGTCTGGATAGTCTTTGTATAATATGAATCGCCTGCAATGAGATGGTGTGCCAGCACAATACTCAATCATTTGTCTTGACACGTATCTTGCATCAAGGTCCCGATTACTTTTTAGTAAAAGTGCACAGGTCAACTTTCCATCTCTACCAGCTCGACCACTTTCTTGTACATATGTTTCACAGTGTTCTGGCACTCCCCAGTGAATAATTTGATGAACATTAGGGCAATCAACTCCAAGACCAAATGCATTGGTAGAAATAATAATTTTTAAGGGTGATGGGGATGTAAAGTAATGTTGTATTTTTGTTCGTACTGATGCGTGAGTACAGTGTGTGTACATATCTACCACTCGATATTGCACATAATTGGGAGATCCCATAGGTTTGGTATAATATTCACCTAGTTCTGTCTTAAAATAATAAAAAATAGAGGTGACAGCTTCGTACGTGCGGCAAAAATAATAATTCTTCCTATGTCTTCGTCTTCCTTTATTCTTTTAACGAGAGTTCCAAATACTTCGGGAATACCTCCTGAAGGTTTCTCTGCTGCTACATAGTAAGCAATGTTATGCTTGACTGGTGGCACGTACACAATGTGAGTGTTGTCCAGTTTCATGCACAAGCTATTCATTACGAATTTCCTTGTTGTGAGAGTTGCTGTGGCTGTTAATGCCATAACATGAACATTAAAAGGAATAATGCTCTTATCTCACCTAGATTGGAGAACTCTTTTCTAAAACTCTGACTCCTGAAAAAACAAGCAGACGAACAAACAAACAATGAAGTCAAAACTTTGGCAATAATATGTTTGTTTGTTGTTGGTTTTTTTTTTATTACCATTTTTGAATGCAGTGAGCTTCATCCACCACGAAACCAACAAAATTTGAGCGATAAACACTACTGGCTAACATGTTTCACCATTCCAGTGCCACCAAATGTTCCGGAGAAATGAAAACAATTTGGAATTGTCCTTTCTTTATCTTACTGGTTACATCGAGGGTATTAATGGAACTTTTCTTAACAGCAGTAATGCCCATTGCATTGATACTATCCACTTGGTCGTTCATAAGAGCAATAAGTGGGGACACCACTAAAATTATGCCTTGCTTGCTCTGCTTTCGAAGAGTATCGAATACAGCAGGAAGTAATATGTAACATAAAGATTTTCCAAATCCTGTTGGAAGGGACACAAAAACATCACTACCATTAACAAAATGAAATATGCTCTCTTCTTATTGCTTTTTGAGATGATATTTATAACTTTCAGCAACACTTGCAACTGCATCCCGAATATCTTGGTCTTTGACTCGAGCTGCAGGCAGCTCCACTGCAGCAACAGCAATGTCTGAAGAGCTAAGGTTTAAAAAACAATCTTCATCCTCACTACCAACACATTCAATTCCACCAGAGGGTTCGGAAGCCATAATGGGAATCTTGGGTCGCTAAACAAACACGAGCAAATTATTATGTCACCAGCCAAGCCGTAAGTAATACGGGGGTAACACAATTGAAAATCGGGGATGTTTGTTTATTTATTTGTATATATGTTTTATTTGTATATATGTTTGGACGTACGTATGTCATTTTGTACTTTGACCCTCGCGTTTTTGTGTTAGTTATGTGGTCGACCCCGTCCCAAATTGCACTAAACAGAATCCTCTAGTTTATCGATCAGTACCCGTATCACCCTAGAAATTGAATTGTTTACCGTTTTGAATTCTTTTGCGGGTGCAGTTAAAACTTGAAAACTTAAGGGACTTCCATTTCTATTTGAGTTAGTGGCAGTGGTAAGTCAATGCGCTCTTTGTCATGGTTAAGGTAAGTCTGTGTAGGTGCATGTCCAGTTGTGTCAAAGCATTGTGTGTTACAACCACTACTTAGCTAAAGAATATCACAAAGAAAACTTTTAAATAACGTGTATTGTTTTGTTGTTGTTTTTCCCCTTCAATTCAAGCAGTTGTAGAGAGTTGTTACTATGGCACTGAAATCCCTTTACCATGTATGCTAAATTTAAAAACTGGACCTTATATTCAGTAGCTTCAGTGTTAGAAGTCAAAATCATTCATATAAAAATAGTATAGTCTTTAGGCTCGCTCGCCATTTGTGCTCAAGCACATCACTAGTACATGCGAAGTACAGTTCCCCTGAAATCCAGGGGAACGAAACAACTCGATATACTAGTGATGTGCTTGAGCACAAATGGCGAGCGAGCCTAAAGACTATACTATTTTTATATGAATGATTTTGACTTCTAACACTGAAGCTATTGAAAATAAGGTCCAGTTTTTAAATTTAGCATACAGGGTAAAGGCATTTCAGTGCCATAGTAACAACTCTCTGCAACTGCTTGGAAGGAAAAACAACAACAACAAAACAATACACGTTATTTAAAAGTTTTCTTTGTGATATTCTTTAGCTAAGTAGTAGTTGTAACACACAATGCTCACAACTGGACATGCACCTACACAGACTTACCTTCGCAGTAGTAGTCTAGTGGACAATGTATTTTCAAGTAAATACTGTTGCCACGGCTTATAACCATGACAAAGAGCGCATTGACTTACCACCGCCACTAACTCGAATAGAAATGGAAGTCCCTTAAGTTTTCAAGTTTGAACTGCACCCTCAAAAGAATTCAAAACAATTCAATTTCTAGGGTGATACGGGTACTGATCGATAAATCAGAGGATTCTGTTTAGTGCAGTTTGGGACGGGGTCGACAACCGAACTAACACAAAAACGCGAGGGTCAAAGTACAAAAATGCCTTACGTACGTCCATACATATATACAAATAAACTTGTGATGTGCTTGAGCACAAATGGCGAGCGAGCCTAAAGACTATACCATTTTTATATGAATGATTTTGACTTCTAACACTGAAGCTACTGAAAATAAGGTCCAGTTTTTAAATTTCGCATACACGGTAAAGGGATTTCAGTGCCATAGTAACAACTCTCTGCAACTGCTTGAATTGAAGGGAAAAACAACAACAAAACAATACACGTTATTGGCGAGCGAGCTTAGCGAGCGAGACACTTACAAGGGTAACACAATTGAAAATCGGGGATGTTTGTTTATTTATTGGCGAGCGAGCGTAGCGAGCGAGACAGTATTAGGGGTGGATAATGCAAAATCGGGTATATGTTATATATATGTATGTATGTATGGATGGTACGTATGCTCTTTAAACGCGCGCGCGGGGAACTTTTTTCTCCTAAAAACACGGCTATTTAGGCTTGACTCCAGTTTATTCTGAAGCTACAGCATTAAGCAAACCTTACTTTATACTTAAGCTCCAAAGTATGAGAAAATTCCTGCTAAAACGCTTGTTTTCAAGACACAAAAAGTTGATTCGACAGGTTACTATGGCATTGAAGACCCTTTTCCAGACTTAATTTCAAAACTTCGCCGTTTTATGGGGGGGATACGGAGTGCCGGTTGTTGGTTGTCAAGAGCTGTTGGTAGTCAGAATGCCGTAGTATTAATGCTAAGGAAGCTACTACTTCTCGAGGGAAGCTGAGATAAGTACGCAATTCCATATTTGTTAGCTAAATATGCAAAATTAACTCTGGCCTTTCTTTTTTGTAGCTAAGAGCTAGTCAACAGTGACTGGTAAATTCAAATAGTCAGATTGGCTCAAATTTGGTACTACAAAAGTTACCACTGCTCAAGAAAATGAGGTAAGAAAGTAAGTTTGTATTTGTGTGCTAAAATTGATTGTCTTTTGTTTTTGTAGGTGAGAGCTTGTTGTCAAGAATTCAAGGTAATTCAGATGGTCAAAAGTAACTTCAATTTGATACTACAGAAGTTATCAATACTCAAGAATGATGTAAGTAGTAATTCCATATTTGTTGGCTAAAATTACAAATAATAACACTGGTTTATTTTTTATCGTAGCTGAGAGCTTGTTCAAGAGTTACTGGTGATTGAGATTATCAGAATGGTAGATGTTTGATACTACAAAAGTTACCATTAATCAGGTAAGAGAGTGATTTTGTATTTGTTTGCTGAAATCAAATGTCATAACTTAAGTAAGCTAAAAATAGTAACATTTTATGTTACCTAACTATCAGGCTCGCTCGCCATTTGTGCTCAAGGACACCACTAGTTGGCGAGCGAGCGTAGCGAGCGAGACAGTATTAGGGTGGATAATGCAAAATCGGGTATATGTTATATATATGTATGTATGTATGGATGGTATGTATGCTTTTTAAACGCGCGCGCGGGGAACGTTTTTCTCCTAAAAACACGGCTATTTAGGCTTGACTCCAGTTTATTCTGAAACTACAGCATTAAGCAAACCTTACTTTATACTTAAGCTCCAAAGTATGAGAAAATTCCTGCTAAAACGCTTGTTTTCAAGACACAAAAAGTTGATTCGTCAGGTTACTATGGCATTGAAGACCCTTTTCCAGACTTAATTTCAAAACTTCGCCGTTTTATGGGGGATACGGAGTGCCGGTTGTTGGTTGTCAAGAGCCGTTGGTAGTCAGAATGCCGTAGTATTAATGCTATGGAGGCTACTACTTCTCGAGGGAAGCTGAGATAAGTACGCAATTCCATATTTGTTAGCTAAATATGCAAAATTAACTCTGGCCTTTCTTTTTTGTAGCTAAGAGCTAGTCAACAGTGACTGGTAAATTCAAATAGTCAGATTGGCTCAAATTTGGTACTACAAAAGTTACCACTGCTCAAGAAAATGAGGTAAGAAAGTAATATTGTATTTGTGTGCTAAAATTGATTGTCTTTTGTTTTTGTAGGTGAGAGCTTGTTGTCAAGAATTCAAGGTAATTCAGGTGGTCAAAGTAACTTCAATTTGATGCTACAGAAGTTATCAATACTCAAGAATGATGTAAGTAGTAATTCCATATTTGTTGGCTAAAATTACAAATAATAACACTGGTTTATTTTTTATCGTAGCTGAGAGCTTGTTCAAGAGTTACTGGTGATTGAGATTATCAGAATGGTTGATGTTTAATACTACAAAAGTTACCATTAATAAGGTGAGAGAGTGATTTTGTATTTGTTTGCTGAAATCAAATGTCATAACTGCTATTATAGTGTTTGCATGAAGTAAGCTAAAACATAGTAACAATTTATGTTACCTAACTATCAGGCTCGCTCGCCATTTGTGCTCAAGCACACCACTAGTTTATATATATGGACGTACGTATGTCATTTTGTACTTTGACCCTTCGTATTTTTGTGTTCGCTCCGCGTTCGACCCCGTCCCAAACTTTACTAAACAGAATCCTCCGGTTTAGCGACCATTACCCGTATCACCTTAGAAATTGAATTGTTTACAAGGCTTTGAATTGTTTTGCGGGTGCAGTTAAAACTCAAAATCTTATGGGAGCTCCATTTCTATTCGAGTTAGTGGCGGTGGTAAGTTAATGCGCTATTTGTCACAGTTATAAGCCCTACTCAACAGTATTTACTTAAAAATGCATTGTCCACTAGACGAACCACGAAGGTAAGTCTTGCGTAGGTATGTTCAGTTGTGTGAAAGTATTGTGCGTTACAACTACTATTAAGAATATCACAAATAAATAACGTGACTTGATTTTGTTGCTTCTTTTTCAATTCAAACTGTTGCGGGAGCGGTTACTATGACATTGAAATCCCTTTACCTCATACGTAATTTAAAAACTCGACTTTATTTTAATAGCTTGAGTGTGAGTTGTTAAAATCAAATTTAACAATAGTGTAGTTTAAGGCTCGCTCGCCATTTGTGCTCAAGCACACCACTAGTTTAAAAGTTTTCTTTGTGATATTCTTTAGCTAAGTAGTGGTTGTAACACACAATGCTTTGAAACAACTGAACATGCACCTACCTTCGTGGTAGTCTAGTGGACAATGTATTTTCAAGTAAATACTGTTGCGCACGGCTTATAAGCATGACAAAGAGCGCATTGACTTACCACTGCCACTAACTCGCAAAATAATTCAAAACGGTGAACAATTCAATTTCTAGGGTGATATGGGTACTGATCGATAAACCAGAGGATTCTGTTTAGTGCAATTTGGGACGGGGTCGACCACATAACTAACACAAAAACGCTAGGGTCAAAGTACAAAATGACATACGTACGTCCAAACATATATACAAACAAACATCCCCGATTTTCAATTGTGTTACCTCTGTAAGTGTCTCGCTCGCTACGCTCGCCCGCCAATAAACTTCCCCAATTTTCGATTGTGTTACCCCTGTAAGTGTCTCGCTCGCTACGCTCGCTCGCCATTAAGCGGACACCAGACCCTTTCCCCGCGCAGCGGTTGGGTAAAGGGTCTGGCTACGCCAGACTAGTAAAGGCGTTGTTAAGGTCAGGGGGCGTGTCTTGTGTCCGTATACTATTACTGCGTGTCTCCGGGACACTATGGAGGAATAAACCCGTTACGGGCGGATTGAAAGAAGTCTAAAAGGCTTAATGCAGGGCTCCTTAAGAAACTGTGATGGCGAGAATTACGTGAGTACGTGAATTATGTAGAATAGTAAGTGAATTAGTTAGCTACAGTTTTTTCCCCGCTGTTTGTGAAAAGCCCCCAATAATTTCTTAGCAACTCTCCGACACGAGTCCAACCGGCTAGTGTTTCTAGCCTCCTAGTGTGAGTTCTAGAGCACGCCAGAGCTTACAACTGCGTCATAAGCTAGAGCTAAGTGCTATCTATCCATTTCTGCCATAAAATTTTTTCGAAAAAAATCGACGCTTTACCGGGGGATACTGAAAAATATTGTTTGCCGCGTTTAGGCCGATTTTCCCAAAACCGGTCACAATTTTAAACAAAGTTCAATTGTTTTCATTTAGTATTACCTAACACCACAACTGCGGAAGTTGAGAAATTGTCCATATTGGAAGGAAGTAATATTGCTATCTCCTGCTGTTCCATTGGAGGACCAGTACCAGTTATCACATGGACTCTTAACAATCAAAACACTGAATTAAACCAAAGGGATATTATTAACGAAGCTTTCTTATCATCTCCTAATAATCTTGTTACTATTGGTAATATAATTTCTACACTGCACATCGTAGATGCCCAGTATCCTACACATGATGGAGTATACACATGTACTGGAATGAATACTGCTTCAGATTCTCATAATACCAGTAGTGTTAATATCTCACTTATGATAAAAGGTAACAGAAAACCTTGATCCTTACTTTTACATTTTAGTCACCGATATAATAACATTAACACATAATATACAAGTATAAAACATAATGGTCCCTTCATGCTATTTAAACTGGATGTGTTGCTTTATTTGTACTAAGTGCCTAGCATCATAATACAGAGGTCTTCTATTTAAACAAGTATTAATCCTGAGATATAATTGACTTCAGAGTTTTTTGAAGTCCATCATAATGTTATATATAACATGTTAATATTATTAGTACATATACATAAATTTAATTAGTATTATTATTGAGTATTTATCTATATTTTTGATGATTTTTAATACAAAAAAAATTGGTATAATATACTAATTGGTACATTCGCAAGTTCTACTGGAGGTTAACAGTGAAACATTACGTTCATTAATCATGTAACACTCTTTCTTTGTTAATATCTCACTTATGATAAAAGGAAATTTAAACCTTGTTATGTTGTACTGGTCCATATCTCTAAATTTTAATCATCAGTATAATATAGTACTTATTACAAGAGTCAGAATATGATATGGTGACATATTTCAACAATAGGCTAATTTATTTTCAAGAGCCAGAGGTGAGTTGAAATAAGCCTGAGAGTGAAATATCTAGCCATATCACTCTGACAAGTGTAATAGATATCGTCACTGAAGTAGTTTGTTGGTAACTCTTGGTGTAAGTTTGTTGTAAAACTCTCTATGGGCTTTCCACATTCCCAGCTGATATCTTAGCAGCTGCTCTAACCTGGTTGGGTTGGCTCCACTAGAGTAAGGTTGCTGTAAAAAACTCTGAAAAATGGTAAGCCAGGCTGGTTGCTATGATTACTATGGTAATGAACTTGCTCAATATACAGCCATGAGATTACAGGTAAGTCACCTCATGGTCACATACCTAAAGATAACATTGTGAAGACCTCTAGTTTGAATAAATTATATTATTATAACATAATATGTAAGTATAAGACATTATGTTCCTTCATGCTATGTGTAATTGGATGTGTTGCTTTAAATGTATTAATTACTAATCATTATAATACAGAGGTGTACTATTTATTCAAGTAATCATCCTGATGTATACTTGACTTTATATGTATAGCTAAATTATTTTCAAGTTCATCAAGATTTAGTTAAAAATATATAGTTATATAAGTATAATAATTATCATTTTAATTATTATTTGATATTGAAATAAACACCATTAATATTATGAATGAAACGATATATATTATACATTTTTTAAATTGCGCCACTCCATCTTAATCTAACAGTAAGTATTGTTTGAGATGACAATATAAAACATTATAAATAGGAATATAGTCATTATTTACAATAATGTGCTGAAATACTTGAACAGTGCTGATAATTATTATATACTAGATATATTCAGAATTGAAATTTTAGGTTTGTAACCTGACCAGTGAGATAACTTATGATATCACTAGGGCCTGCTGATTATGCTTGATATTTTTTTAATCCTTTTTTTAATTATTCTGAAATAATTGTGTTATTACTCCAAAAGAATAATACATTATTCCATATCTTATATAGACATAAGTAAAAACAATTGCAGTATATAAAGTTGTACAATACGAAACTATGACTGAAACCATCATTCTCCCTAGCTGTTAAACTGAATTACTCAATATAGACGATTTAATTATTGCTAGCTAATCTTTCAGTAATACCTTGAATGTCCTCATAAAATGAATATATAAAACCTTATCAGACATCTTAGAGAAAATGTGTATTGTGAATTTTATGCTCAGCAGTTTTTCCCACTAAATTCATTGGTTGGTTGGTAATAATTAACATGTCAACTCTGATGCAGTATGTTAGTGAGTAGATCAAGAAGATAACCATGTTAACATGATTCTCCATGACTTGCTAACTCTGAATCTGGGCTGACTGCTCTCTCAGTTTCAAACTTTTCCCATTTTGGAAAACAATAACAGAGTAGCCAACACAAACCAAGCTGCTTTAACCAAGTGATGAAGATCTACCTTTTATTCACATTTTTAAATGTTTATGTCTTTCCATTGTAATAGAAAAAGAAAAAAAAACACTTTTTTTTTTTTAAAATTAAGGATTATTCCCTTTATTATTCTTTTTAATTACTAATCTAGAATTATTCCACAATGCAATTTCAAGTCTATTGTTTCAAAAAAATGCTACTATAATCAGGCATGGCATAAGATATCACTGTTCACACTCAGAATTGTAGCAATCTCATGTCCCTCAAATAAGCTAGAGCCTAGCTACCAGCTAATCAGTTACCAGGTTTTTACAGCTGCTTTCCTCTACAAAAATAATTTTCAACTAGGTCAGAAAATACTAAAATAGTTTGAGAGTGTGGAAGCCTATATGAACTAACACTCAGAGTGTCACAGTCAATCAACTATACTACATGAGTCACCAACACTAGTACAAACTTCAGCACTACCATGGTAAGTTCAAACTGTCCAATCAGATTGCTCAATTTGAGGTGACTAAATTTCATACCCACCTCCTGAATAGGTAAATAGTCCAATAAAAATTTGTTATTGTGCATTTCCTATAGCCTATAGCCATGGTACAAGTTGGTTGTATCCCTGTGTTCGATTGTAAGGCATTTACACTATGCTCGGATCTTTGGCCCTCGGTTGTATAAATCCCATACCAACCTTGGTACAAGTTGGTTGTATCCCTGTGTTCGATTGTATCGGATCTTTGGCCCTCGGTTGTGTAAATCCCATACCGACCTCCACATTGTGGAGTAACTTTACATATTTCACCCTCATAATGTATTGCACTCACCTCTGGTTCTTGAAAATATATTAGTTTCTGACATGACTCATGTAATAAACATTATAATATGTAGTAATTCCAGAGGTCAGAGTAGAAGTGATTTCAAATTACAACACTGAAAATAAAACAGTCATTCTTATCTGCAACATAGTAAGAGGCAACCCAATGGATTATAGTTATGAATGGACATTCAATGGAACTGAATTAAACAGTAACAATTCTCATCTTATTTTAACAAACTTCACTATTGAGCAAACAGGAACATATGTCTGTTCAGTAACTAATGAGGTTGGAACTGGAACAGGAAATGCTACACTCGTGTACATTGGAATTGGGAATGGAACAGTTACGAGTGAAAATGAAAGTGAGTACATAATAATGCAATTGAAAGTTTAAATTGTACTAAATACGGTTTGAATTGAGATATTAATCAAACTTATACAATAAGATATATATTTTAATTTATTTTTTTGCATTTCAGAAATTGTCTTGAAGCTATTATTATGATAAAGTCAAATATTTTGTAACAGTTTCTTGAAACTGTAGTTAGATGTGAATATTTTGCATGAAATATTTTTCATAAGCAATATTAGTTTTTCAAAATATAAATTTTAATATAAGTTCTTGAGTCAAAATGTATAGGCTCAGGATTACAATATTAATTTCTGCAGTTGTTTTGAACCTGAATTATTTCTATAGCTCAATGTCATTGTAATGTAATTGAAGAAATGATTGCCTAATTGCTTGAGGATAAACAATAGAACTAGTATAATTTTCATTCTTGCATGGCTTAAGATATACTAAGATATTAAATGGGCAAGCACTTAAATGCTTGCAATAATTCAGTTTTCTCTGAATATTTGAAATACTTTTACATAAAAAAGTAGCCACTAACTAGGCCTAACATTATGTGGCTTTTTGTTGGCATTGACAGACTAAGTGTTGAAAATGGAATGTACTTAATCGTTACAAAGTGTTGAAAGCTTCCCTTTAAGTTGGCAATTTTATTTTCTTGACGAACAAATAAATGTTGAATACTGAGAGAAAAGTTGAGTCTTTTATCAAATGTGTGGCAATTATTGCATTTTTCTGCGGTGATTTTTTATTATAATGCTTGGATATTTCTGGTGTAGCTAGGTGTCCGGAGTGTGTCATTGGAAATGAAAGCTTTCACTGAGTTTATATAACATTACACTCTGACCGAAGTGAAGCAAATTTCATCTGAGGCAATTGACATTATCTCATGTATTTAACATTGTTATTATTTTATTTTCAAATATGAGCGTAATTGCAATGCCATAAAAATAATTTTTTTACTAAAGGAGAAGAAACATTTTTTTGAATCGTTTCACCTTAGGGTTAGTAAAACTAAAAGTTTTTTTTAAGAATGTATTTTCAAGAGTAGCTAAAAGTTTTATATAACTAAACAAATATTACTAGCAAAATATATCATATGCTTAACAAACGAATTAGATAGTCTGTATTTTTCCAAAGTTATTTTTTGTAATTAAACAGCCGTGTATTGGAACTAAAATATGTATATTTTTAGTTATGGAGACAAAGAATTCTATTAATGAAATATTAACAGGATCATTAGGTTCTTCTTTAGTGGTCATCCTAGTAACTGCTATTGCCATCACCAGTATTCTGTAAGTTTTAGTACTTATACAATACTGATAATAATAAAAAATATTTCAGTGTTTAAGCATGAAAAAATATATTAATTGCATTAGTTTTTCAAGGAAATCAGCGCTAACTTCAACGCAATTGTACATAAAGTATGGACATTATATTCTTTTTCTGTAACTTATAAGTTGAAGTAATTTAATATTTATAGCATTAGACATATAAATTCAAAATATGTTTCGGCTCACAAGCCTTCTTCCGTTATGAGATGTATAGCTATGACCATTTAAAATAAAATAAAAAAATTGTCAACAAGAAAAATGCACTTAGCTGTGGGTCAACATTGACGTTAGTTCTTGTAGGAACAGAGTCCAGGTGGAGTTGAGCTCGAGGCCTTCATCTAAATTTGACTTGGTGTTGGTATTCTGTATACTTAATGCTTCTGTTAGCCTCCTATGGAAGTAACGCTCCAAAGCTAAAAAATATTTAATTACCTGGAATATTTGAAGTAGAATAAAAAAATTACAACATTATATTACTTTGAGGCATTGGTAGTGTTTTATAGTTTTCCTATTTTGTCCATTTATAGTAAATTTATATTTGATGTTGAAATTTTCTTAACTAAGTGTAAGTTAGTTCTTATTAGTTTTGGACTATTTTTAATATTATAGTTTTAGTTTTGTTATTTCAAAAATTCAATTAGCTAGGTTTAGTTCTTTTAAAGAATTGTTTAAATTGCTTGTACTATAAACACAGATATAATCGTTTATGGTCTCCAGCGTGTGACAGGGAATTCAATCCACAGTAGAGATTACGTCTCAGCTATCGATTGCTAATTAGGAATGTTCACATTATGGCATCATAAATTAGGTAGTATTGACAAAAGTATAAGGCTTAAATAAGCATGATAGGTTTATTATATATAGCATAATTTACTGTAGCCATAATATTTTTATGAATATTTATCTGTCTGACTACTGAGGTAATCGCTACAGTTGTTCTATTACTGCAAAATTACAATTGTATTGTATTAGAGTAATACTATTAGTAACTTTTACACAGTGTTTACGAACTTGTTATCTAAATCTCACACCATTATTTACTGTGATTCCATCAAGGCCAAAAGGTATAATACGAAAACAGTACTGGCATAATGCTGACATCCCTATTGCCGACTCACCTGTAGTAATAAATGCAGGGTGAATCGTTAGGTAGTAGTTTTAAGCGACGGCATAAAGCATCACTCCAATTTAAAGTGGTCTGCCTTAAGTGATGGGTGTGGTCATTTTCGCATTGGCGGTAATATTTATTATAAATTAGTTATACTAGTTATTTCAAATTTTAAATTTAGTTTCGATTTTAGTTCTGAAAAAAGGGTCAGCTAATAAGCTTAGTTTTAACGATTATGACAATAGGCTTAAATGATTATAGAATATTTGCTTAAAATGGAAAGTTGATGGGATAACAAGTTTTATGTATTATTACATGTATTTTACAGTTATTGGTATTTAATTTTGTTTTTAAATTGTAAGATTATGTTACAGCTAAATTATTACTAATTACTGATCTAAGATTCATTTTATTTTAATGTAGGACACTAATAATTAAAAAGAAAACGAAGAGGCACCAACAAAAGAAGGCAGATAATATCCATGAATATGACTGTGTTGATTCTGCTAAGAAAGAGATGAGTCAATATAATGAAGAAATTGCATTAGAGAGTGACATTAATTTTACAATTTGTGATGCTTATGGACAGTTACCTATATAATGATGTTCTTGCACAATGAAAAAAATTTAAGCTACATTGATTTACTTTTTGTTTAAGTAGTATCAGCCACATATAATTATATTTTATCTGCATTAGTGTGTAATATTGTTGTACATATATCATCATTATGTTTTGATTGTTATTGAGGAAAAATAATCATTAATGTTTAAAAACGTATGATTTCATAAAGATATTTGCACAATAGAACAATAATTTTATTGACCTTTAGCATGCATGCTCAAGAGTGTTTCAGTACTCATTCAGTTAGTCAGTAATTCTGTCACACAACATAAATCTGATCTTGAAGATACCAGCCTCCAGAATATTTTGAAACAAGCATTAAAATGTCACAGACTGTAGAATCAAATGTTCATTAGAAATTATAATATTAACAAACTGCAATTACAATTATTGCTAGATACAGCTACTGACAAGTTACAGTAAAGGTTGGCAAAAAGCTCAGAGTTAACATGAAACGTGAAGAAACCAAAACCATGAAATTGTTTAAAGTAGATGATGTCAGCGATAGGGACAGGCCGAAATATATTTGGGTTAAAATTACCAAAATTTATATGATTGGTTGTACATGATTTGAATATTAATTTATGAGTGAATTGCATGTGTTAGCATGCATTTATCCAATGAAATGTATTGCCTTTATTGGTAAACTCTCATCCTTTATAATTTTGAAAACACTGCATGGGGAGGGGGAGGGCCCGGTCTACTCAGCGCTCCCCTCCCCCACTTACCCACCCCTGGATCCTCCCTTTCCAAAGGCTATAAATGTAGAGTATTTATACAATGTATTTTTCATTTACCTGTTTTAAAATAAACTACTAAAATGTGCTTACAGTATATAATTCAGATTATGTAAATAGCAGTGCCTAATACCTGTTGCCACATAGGAAAATGCATTCAAGTAAACAGAATGTGGCTTAAGGCAATATTTTCTCTTACTACCTGCGTTCAGAGTTATCACATTGGATTGTCATGTCCCCCATGTTATACAAGTGTTTACTGCGTGCACAAGAAACAGTTGTTATGGTATTCACACATGAGCAGTACATAGTAAATGTATTATTCATTGGATACTGCAGAATATTACTTGTGTACTGGCCATATATACTCTCGTGCCTCTACTTAACAATGTTTATAATTTTCAATAACCAACTTCAGTTTATAGACTCTAGATAAGGATGTACATAAAATAGACAGACTTTTTTTTTTAATCATTATAACTCCTCTAAGAATAGTTTCAAATGATAGGGTTCGCTGGTAACCCACACAACAACTGAATTCAATTGAGAGCATTTGAAACATTACAAAAGGAACTATTAAAATCATTGTACAAAAATGGTTGTTTATTTGTTTCTAATAATAAGAATGTGTTTCTTATTGATGTTTTTGTAATACAGTCGAACTTCCGAATAAAGGACAAAATGGGAACTCCAGTTTTGTCCGGTGTTGAGAAGCTGTCCCTTCTCTGAAACCATCACTTTTTGACTGTTTATTTAATATTTGATTGTACAAAGTGTATTAGATTATATGAATTGAGTGAAAAATAAATAAATAAATAATAGAACATAGCTCGTATACTGGCTTTTTTGATGAGCAAAAAAAAAATCACATCAATAATATAGTCTGTTTAATGAAAAAATTTAAGTTCACAATACTGTTTATAGTTGTTCCTTACTCTCTGACTTCTTTATGGTCACGATGCTCCCAATATGAGCTTACATTTTCCAATTGCTTTTTGTACGCGAATAACTGAATTTCATTCGTGTAATTAGAGCAAGGGGTCACTATATCACACTTATATTATGCACACCGAGTATATACGTTGTGCAAGCACAACTTGCCCTAGGTCCACTCCTTTCCCACTTTAGCGATTGGTAAAATTCTGGCTACTCGTGACTGGACTGCGGGTTAGAAATACACTTCATCTACCACCACTGTGGACCCGAGATAGCTAGAACTTGTTGATTCAATAAAATTGTCTGAACTGTAGTACATTTTGATATGTGTCAATGAATGTCCATTAAGTGAAGCACTTTTTATGGTGTAGCAATAGTGGGAATTCTGTTCTGTCTGTTGTCCGGAACTCAGAAGGTCCGCATCTCGGAAGCTCCTAATAAACAATTTTCAATAGGAAATCCATCCATAGTTTTGTGTTTGTCCGCTGTATCGCGGTTGTCCGTTTTTCGGAAGGTCCGTTGAACGAGGTCCGACTGTTGTATAGAATAATGGTGCATCACCATTGTCATTCTACCCCCCCCCCCCCCCCCCCCCCCCTACACAGATAATGATGAAATGGAATCATCATCTGTGGTTACAGGAAATATTTGAATTAAGGGCATCTTTTGAGAATTAAAATGAATAATGTTCTATACTTTTGCTTTATAGAAAATGTGAGAATTTGTAACAGTAATAACAAAATTATTTGTGTAGTCAACACATATTCCTGAATTCTTGTATGGAAATGTAAGATTTGAAGTTATTTAATTTTTTTCTTCCTTAAGTGTAAAGAAACCACTTGTTAATAACAGATAATGTCAGCAAAGAAATTGTGGCATTTTTTTTTGTATTGAAAACATTTACTATTGTGAAAGCTGACTTCCATATAGGTAAATAGCTACAGCCCATGAATAGTAGCATTTTGAAATAGAACTGTCATATTGCTAACCCCAAATACACAGCTACTATTAACGGAAGCTTGTTAATTATTTTGTGGGGCCAACAAACTCAATTTAGAGAGGTTATATTGATTTTACTCTTTTTCTATGAAAACATTTCTATTAATTGTTTACAATAATGATGAACTGAAGAACTGATTAAAATAAAAAGAGCTACTTCATTATATGAATAAAGTTCCATTATTTTCTTTCAGGTCACACGTCAACTTGGTGGGATTGATAAAAAACAGAGATATTAAAACTCCGTATAAACACACACCAAACAACAAAAGTATTGCTGCAGTAGCTGGGTGGCCTATGACTGGAAATGAATAAGGAGTTGAATAACTTTCACTGGAAGCCAGCACAAACTTCCTGAACATTTTTTTAGTTTGTTTCTCTTTGTTCATATCTTGTTTATTCAACAATTTTTTATCAGTGGTTTCATCAAATATCTTCTTGCATACTTGTATAGAACGTATCTGAAGTGCGAATGGAATTATGTAACAAGTTATTGTAATAAATCCGGAAAAAGTTAGCACTTGCACTAAATTGGAGGTTCCAAATGCTGCTGCAATAGGAAGTATCGCTACAATAAACTTGAGTGATAACCTAATTAGCCAGTCATGTTTATATTTTGACTTCTCTGAGGTGTCTCTTCCAGTTATGACAATGTATATACCATTAACTATTACATGAACTCCTAGCGGGAATCCAGAGATCACGTCAAGGGATGGGAACAGTACAATATAATATGAAAGTATACGCATTGGCATCGAGTGGTTGGGACCTGTAAAGGCAGCCTAGTAGGAAGCAAAATATGTACAGTAAACATAGTAGTAATTGGAAGTTAGATAGCGCCGAACTTACCCAATTAAGAGTGCAGTTTTCTTGTACAGCTGCTCTCAACCATAAGGAGCCGGCAACTCCTATTAGCAGATAAGACATAAAAACAGATGCCACTACTGCTACCAGCAACCAGTGAAGGGATTTCTTCTGTTGAATTGGGTGCACGAATGCAGGAATGCTGACCAAAAACATGTAGCCGAAGGTAAATATTGGAATTGATTGCAGCCATCCGAAGACATCAAACTTCACAACAATTGAACTAAGTTCAAGGTTGCTTGCGATAGTGGGGTATGTACTATTATAATCACTTCCAGTGATCAAGCATATATCTACATCTTGAAACAATTGAACAATGCAAAATAATGCAATGATGGATATTGTTGTGAATCTCATTAGTCCAAATAGCAGCTGAAAAAATGCCTGCTCCTTGAGATCTAAAAGTGAGAGTGAAATGACCACACAGGCATACAAAGTCACACTGAGATAGTATGTATACAAACATCCGCCACTGGGGAGAGTATGATGTTGAAAGGCTTTGTCAGGACAAGTTAAGTATGAACTGATGAGATGAAATGGAACTTTAGTAGCCCAGGCTGTTCCAGCAACTGTAGCATCTGACCATATTCCTGTGAACATAAACGCTGTCTGGGCTATAAATACAGCGTATTTAAAATATTTATGAAAAAATATTTCACACAGATCAATGATTTCAAACTTCCGCTTAGTAATTTCAAAATTTGGTGGAGTGTTGGAGGTACATGGTATCAATTCACTAAACAGTTCATCTTCATCACACTCCTTCTCACTATTTGATTCGCTATTTGACTTCATATAATGTAGTGCCTAAACACGGAATCAATAATTTATACAGATTATACAATTATTTAGTGAAGCTACATTACCTGTGCTCTTGCCATTACTTCTAAAACATAATTGCTACCAATCCAAGTGGCTATTGTTATAAAAGTTAGAGTAGGTAAGGCTGCCAAGTAACCACTGTATACAAATCCATAAGGTATGCCAAGAAAGCCTGTTCCAATGCAGTAATTCACAAAAAAGAAGAAGCCAACAACTATGTGAAGGTTTTTATTCTCTTTGTCACAAGAAGACATAACACGAAAACTCTTTAACTTGTAAACATTAACAATTATGAATAAACGCTTTATAACTTGGAACACTTCCGTTGAAACTAAAATACAATTTCAATTGGTAGCTGAGGAGTTAGCAATTTGAAGGGACGCTTCACACGCAGTCCCGCTAGACAAGACTTTTTGCCTATGGCGATTTGAACCTTTTACTTCCTCTCAGTGTGCAGCAAGTAAATTTAAAGTATTGGACTAAATTGGCTATCGCAGGAATTAGTTAAACTATCCTCTACAAGCAGCAGACAATAACTGGGAGTAGCAGAGAAGTGCCAGCGCTGAATTACCAAGTAAACCAATAGCACAAGACTAACTGGTTAGCTATCAAAACAGGTACAACAATAAAATGGAAAGAAGACAAGAGTGTCAGAGAAACAGGAGGGTAGCTCTCTTTGATCAGCAAGGAAGAATAGAGGGAGAGAAATATTCAGACTGAGAAGCTGGAGAACAGAGAGTGTCCTTGTCCATGGAGAGAAAGAGAGACTGGAAAATATAAAGGTTAAGAATGAGGAGGAAAAATGTAAGAAGAAAGGAGGAACCTGTAAAGCCAGGGAAGAAGAAGAGAAAGAATTGTTGCACACGTAGGTAGATGTTATACATTTTTCATTTATTAATAGTATTCATTTAGTTCATATTACAAGATTAAAATATTTTTTAAGTTAAAAATAAATATAAATAGTGAAAGTGTCACCTTCATCCTCATAAAATAGTATCAATGAACATACTACAGGAAAGTTTCCCTTGGGGAGAAATATAATAAGATAAAAAATATATTTAAAAAAAAAAAGGTTAGTACCAATAGATATAATTTAAAATTTTACTATACAAAGAATAGAATAGAGAAATCTTATGATTGAAAAAGACATCTCTGTAGTTATCCCTTTAACGATCGCTATTGGGCTTCATCAAAGATATAGTGTTGACATTATTCTAGCGTTGGCGACCCCTTTCCTTTTTATTAGTTGCTCGTGCGGGAGAGGGATAGAGAGTCTGGTATAATTACGTCGTTTTGTGTCATTCCCCTGGATTATTGACATACTTTGCGTATAAATTATGTAGAGGTGTGGCTTTCTGTGACGTAAAATTGAATACTCGTTGCGTATAAAATCTGGGCTGCCTTCATCACTTTCAAAGCTTTCAGTGGAGATGGATTTTGGAGCTTTATTGCGTGCGGTTTCGCTATAATAGAGATACAAACTGCATAGCAAACAAGGAGAAGCAAATTCTTGCAATTTTACGGAACTAAGATGTCTTTGTTTCTTTACTCACTGCTTCCTCCCATATCAAGTTCTCTTGCCATCACCAGAGGCATTTGACATTCTTGATTCACAAAATTGGCATCAACAACATAATTGTGAAAACATTATTGGCTTCATACTCACTGCATCAAATAATGGTTTGTTCAAGGAATTTGTATTTATCTGTTCATCTACTGTGTTGTGTCTGTAGGGGTGAAAGTTTTAGGACCCAATTTTTCTCATATAGGAGAAATTAGAAGCATTGCCATTGGCCCAGAAGGAAATAATGTCATGGCTCTCACTGTAACAGCAACATTATCAACAAGAAAGTTTATTATCAGAACTTGAGCATGGCAAACCTAACTACATGTATGGTATACCTGCCACCAGTTAAATACAACATAGCTCAATATGTGATGGAGAAAAGAAAGATATTGAAATATTTTTTAAACCAATTACTGAGAAACTGAAGACTAGGACATTGGTCAAGACTAATTAATCATTTGGGATGGCATGACTGTCCTCAGTATGACAAATAATTCACTGGGGAATTCCTGAGGATGTAGAAATGTATTGAGGAGAGTGAAAGGATGATGAATTGGCTTGTGATGTTATTGTGAAACATCCGAGTGACTGAATTTAAAGTGTACTTCACCTTTGGCACCAGTAAGGCACAGTTTAGAAGATCAGTAATTTATGGTGACTTTCCAGATTGTGGTGATTTTTCTAATGTTGGCAGTTTATGTTGTGATACAATTATGTGCTCATTTATGTGTATGTGGACAATGTGATAATATTAGACTATAATAAATTAACTTTTGTATAATTTTTAAAAGTGTATACTCTCAATAAAATATTCATTTACTACTTGATTCTGAGTGGCCATGGTGATTATGTGGTATAGTTGGGTGTAAAAATGAAGATAGTTCAATTACCATCGACTAATTACTGCTTTGGCCACCTTTTACTTTTCTTTAAGCATTGAGTAGCAAGTGAGTTGTAGCTGGTGAGAAGTAAAGGCTTAAACAGTTTCCTCCTCTTTGGTGTAATGGTGTACACTCATGTCCGGTGTGATAATGAATTTTAGCCTGAAAACAGTTTCTACAATTATTTATAGTTACAATACATGTACCCATTGTTACAGTTAATTCTGGAGACAACGAGCATGTAGCAAGTGGGCTCTACCTTGTGAATGGTAGTTTTGTTTTGATTGTTTAGGAGTGTTTGTTTTTGGATTGCTGGCACAGAAATCTTTGGCAAGATAGGCAATGCTGTAGTTAGTCGCTCTTCTCCAATCGTGAAGCACATTTTCTACAAATATAGCCTCTTTGTAGGCTAGTTCGATCAATCTCAGGATATTATGCAACTATAATATTTGTCAGCAACTGTATGAACTAATTTAGGTATTTTCTTAGGAAAAAACTAATCTGCATACTAGTCAAAACCGTCTTTTCTTTTTCTTTTCATCCTCAGTAACTGACCACAGCAAAAAACAGTGCCTTAAAGCCATCTTGCAACCAAGGCCTCCCAGCAAAATGCTTTTCCACGAGTGTGCTATTTTACAACCATAACGCCCAGTTACGTTACTAGTGATGTACTTGAGAACAAATGCACATTTCAGAAGAATCTATCAGTCTATTTCTAAAAGTATAAGTAGTTGCTCGTTGTGACCATAGTTATCTAAACAAGTACTTTCTTACTTCAACTTCCTGATTACTAACTGTTGTAAACAATTAAATTACCCTTAATGATACGGGATCGCAAAATCGAAAGATTCTGCTGATTGGAAGTATGGGAAGAGGTGGACCAAGAAGCAGACACTAAGCAGGAGGGTAAAAGTACAAAATGACATAGGTCCACACATATATACACACTAGTGGTGTACTTGAACCCAAATATCGAGCGAGCCTACCTAGTTAGGTTACATAAAACTACAGCATTGATACTACGTAATTTATATTAGCTTAGTTCATGCAACACAGTACAATTATTCAGTCATTCTCGGCTGAAATAATTATAATAATAGCAAATTTTCTCTTTTAACAGCCAATATTGTTAATTATAACTTAACCCGACGTTTAGTACTTGCTTCTTGCCGAAAGAAGTCTAAACGTCGGGTTAAGTTGTAATTAACAATAATTGGCTGTTAAAAAAATTGCTTTTATAACAGTACAATAGCAGTTGACCATTAATTTTAGCGTACAAATACAGAATTACTCTCTTATCTGAGTAATGGTAACTTCTGTAGTACAAAACTTAAGCCATTCTGATTACCAGTAACTCTTGAACAAGCTCTCAGTTGCAAAAAATAAAAAGGCCAGAGTTAATTTTGTAATTTTAGATAACAAATATGGAAATAATACTTACCTCAGCTTCTCCCAAGTAATTGTGGTTAAACCCTTATATAAACGTAAAAATACCGCACACACACGAAAAACTTCAATGCCGCCAAGCTAAATGTTTGTACAAAATATCTCTTGCACAATGAGAGAAGAAGTGATATAAGGTGTGGTTGGTAGCTATAAGGTACAACATACTAGCTTATTCTCCTAGCTTATAACAGTGGCATTATTATTTTCATAAAAATTCGCCGGTTTTTTTTTTTGTTGTTGTTGTAGTCAATATCAAGCAGCAAAGCTTTCTTATATATCCACCATTTTACTCCTGCAATCTTTTATGAATCCTAGTGTTTTTCACCTTATTTGCAGCAAGTTCCATCGCCCATTCCTCTGTTTATATAGTATATACGCGTAAGCCTCGGGACAGTGAAAAAGAGCTGATAGTGGCTGCCGCAAACCTGACAACCACGACCGGAACCGCAACTTCCCCCTGAGATCTGGAGGGTATTGAACTGGTACTATGTGCTAATGCCACCAGACCCTTTCCCAGTAGCTGTTAAGTAAAGGGTCTGGCTACGCGGACTAATCCATTCCTTCATCGCGCGGTCGGTAATGGGTCAGGCTCGTGAAACTAGCATTTAGCGGTCCTGTAACGCCAAATCGGGTCCTACCCAAAATCGGTCCCCCGGACTGAAATTGGCAGCTAAAAACTGTCCGGGACCACAATTGGCTGCCGAATTCAGTCCGGGCGGACTAAATATAGTGGTGTTTTATATTGTACCTAATTCAGTAATGTAACGAACCTAAGTAGTAACATTTAACTGGAACAGTAACATTTTTAACTAAAGCTTTTTTTTTTATGTTCTGAACATAAAAAATTGGTTAATCAGGTCTCAATAATTATAAACTTTAGATGATGTATTTTGGTGTGGAAAAACATATAGCTATATATCCAACAAACATTCCTGTTAGAAACTCTGGAACCCAGTTATCTAAAAAGCTAGTACATCGCTTTCTATTGCAAATTTATACAATTGTAAATATTCTTTGAAACTTGTAAATGCCTTCATGCATATCCAAACTGAAGCATCTCCCTTTTAGTTCCGGTATAATCTAGTCATCATCCAATAATGCTATTAGTGTGGTTTGGTTGAGAGATTCCAGTACTAAAAAGTATCTTAAATGCTTAGTTTTAGTTTTTTCCCTTGAAGATTTAGCAAATTTTTCTTCAATATTATGAGTAGTTTTTAGTTATACTATCAATTGACTGTAGTTTGGTTAATTTGTGTTATCTCAAGTTTTTAACAATAAGACCCAGTAAAAAAACAACAAAAGTACGTCCTTATCGGTGTCAATATCAACCACAGGATTGGAATACACCAAGCTAATTTTTATTTAATTCGAGCGCACCCGGGCGGCGGACCGAAATTAGCAGGGCGGACCTATTTTGGCTGCCAATTTCAGTCCGGCCGGACCGTATTTGGCGGGGGACCAAATTTCGCGTGACAGTCCCTCCAAAACGTCAAAAGCTTTGAAATTATATTTGGTAAAGGGTTATCAATGCCGTCCTAACCATTAGCAGTAACTTTTTTGGATTTGAAAAAAAATTGTTTCCAGGAATTATCTCACAATTTGGAGGCCAAGTAAGTAAGACTTGCTTAATGCTGTAGCTAGTATCAGAAGAAATGGGGTCTAACCTAAAAATGTCGTGTTTTTAGAGGAGAGTTATAGCTAGCTACACTATATCAACTATATCTGTTTACAAATTATTATATAACTGTTATTATTCTTGAGAAGGCAAGAACAGCAGCCCTGAAACAAAAGCAGTCAAGAAAACATGACATTGTTGTTGATAATGCAAGTTATTATAATTCTTACGGCAAGAAAAACAAGAATGGCTTGAGTATCATGTAGTATTTTACACGTGCATGTTTAGTGTTCATGTAGTAAACTGAACTATATCATTTCCATTATCTGTGTTGTGCTATCTTTATTTCCATAAGTTTGCCCATCTTTATTATCAGAATCAATAAACGAATGAGACTTCAGTATGTTATTGTGACAATATTATGATATAAATAATACGGAATAGAAATTATGGTGGTGAATGAACTAGTGATGTTGGTTAGTAAGATTTATGAATTTTTACCAAATATTCTGAATGTAGCTATATTGAAGAAATAACAAGAGTCCAAAATTTTCACTTTAAGTCACACTTATATGCATGTGTATTGATGTGCATTAAATAGAACAGTAAACCAATAGAGTAAGTATAGCATGTTTGAATATCGTCATCAAGGTTTTATCCCAAAGTGCTAACTTGTAATACCATTACAATAATGAGTTCCACTATAAATTGATGATCAATTGTGATATCTAGCCAACTGATGGGAATAAACACTTAGCTACAACTGTAGCATTTGACACAAGGCATTGGATATGCACACATTGCCATAGTCTATGTTACTTAATGCATTGTTTGTGCATAATTACTATTTAAGGACAATTAAAGTTATTGTGTGATTGTATCTTTTCTGTGTTTTTTTTCAAATCAGTTATTTTTATTAATACTAGCTAACTGCTATACACTTCACAGCCACACAAATTTTGCATACTCAGTTATACCAGATGCACGTCAACATTCATATCGATTATGTGGTAACATGAAGGGTATACAGAGTGCAATATATGCACATAATAATACATGAGAACTTTATACTACACAGTTGATAATAATATTATTATAGTATGTAAATGTACACAAGTTTACCGAAACATTACACAAATTTATAATAACTTTATTATCATATGATTGAATCAGTTTATCCAATCTCACATAGCGACTATAGCCTTTGTTTTTGGCTTCCTTGAAACACTGAAAGTTAATTATAAGCCAATTAGCAGTGTTTGCATGTACAGAATGATAGTTTGGATTGCATTACCATAGAATGACAAATTGCAACATGTTTGTGGGAGTGCTTGGTCTGTAATATATTTTTGCTGGTGAGGAACAACATGCTCCTCTTGGTTAGTTAGATTGTGTGAAATATTATTTCAAGTACACACAATCTAACTAACCAAGAGAGGAGCATGTTGTTCCTCACAAACAGAAATATATTACAGACCAAGCACTCCCACAAACATGTTGCATTTTGTCATTCTATGGCTATACAATTCAAACTAAAAGTAATAAAGTTTAAAACATGATTTTAATTTTTAAAATGTTCAATCATTAAAAATTAGATTTTTTTGTACATGAATATTAAAGTCTCTAGCTAAGCCACTGGTAAAAGCATCTTCATCTACAATTAAACACAAAACAGTGTATACGATTAACATATTCTTAGTATAGACAGACCAGATGCACAAAATGATTAACCACACCATGTAATCATAACCATACCCATTTCTGGCCATACCACCCTGAAATTTCTAGCTGAAGTGCCTGGGTATATGCTATACAGTAAATAATAGGTATAGCTCTAAAATTCTTTTATTATAGCAACATGTTGAGCAGAGTAATACTTGCCATAAAATTGCTTATCTAAATTTAAAATTGGACAAAAAATTACTTTCAGTGGAGGTTGAATCTAGGTCTTTATTAGGCAAGGGAGAAGTGTTATTACTCCAGGTATATATTGCTATCATATTATGTACAAATGTTGCGTCTTTTTGGGGACAAGTCTGTTTTCAGTTTGTTACAATGCAGACTTGAGTAGTATTGGCAATAATTGTAATTTTCTCATACAGTATTGATGCATGTTGTACATAATGATACATTCAATTATATGGCCACTGTTATTTTGTGTAATAAATTACAGTGAATCAAGTTTCGTACTATCCTATAGTTTGGGAATCTCCAACTGGTCTATTATTGATCTGTGATATGAAAACTTGTATTGAGATTGTGATACTGACCATCTGTATAATTTTGGGAGTGTTCAAAACTAACCTGCACCTGTTTACTGTTGCACTGTACTAGTTTTTAACTTCAATGTTGTGGTTTGGGATACAGTTAGTTTTCTTAGGCCACCTTGCGTAAGCTGAAGCAGGCTGATAGGTACTTTTTAAAACTATTTAAACCGTCTTATGCTTAACTGAAGTAGATGATGCAGCAAACATGGAAGTGTTATATGTAGTGCTACTTATTCTGGGGACAACAGGTGAGTGTTAACTTATTTGTATCATTTTTAAAAAGCTAAAAAACTGTGTTTTCTAAGAGTGTTAAAACGTTTTATGTACTAGTCTTTCCTGCCTTGTCTAATCTTAGTAGTACATCTGCATAAGGTTTTGTGGTAGTTTACAGTTTGGTAAAGAATAGTTGAACTCCCCCTGTTAGCCTTTGATAGTGGTAGGTATATAAAAGGCTAATCTTTGAAATACAACAATCACAGACAGTCTTAGAGCACTATATTTGCAGCACAGAACTTGATAGTAGGTGGTATACAAAATGAATAATCGCAAACCAATTTTAGAGCATTGTATTTGCAGCCCACTTATGAAAATTATGTAAGCTTCAATACACTTGTTGCGATAAATTTTAAGTAACTGAATAGCTATTACTGCACTTGTTAAGCATTTTTTGATGTTTGATATGCTCTACATTAATACACCTGTTATAATGGCAATGTGGTAAGCAGTAATGCAGTGCTTAATTTTTATTAATTTATATGTTAGATTACCAAACTAGTTTCAATTAATTGTTCACTGTCAGGTTTTAGTGAACATTTGATTTATTACACTTTTTTTTATATAAATTAATGGGAAGGGAATCAATTGTTATTTTGACATATTCAGTGCTACTTTAATATAGCAATTTCTTAAAATAGATAAATTATGGTGAATATTATTTAACTGCAATGATTATGATAATTAATAGAAGCTATTGAATAGACCTAAGATGAAAACTGCATTTTTTTTTCAATTACTACACACTTTCTTTATTGGTAAAACATGGCAAACTTACCCAAAAGCTCGAGAAAGGGATAGCTGTGTATTCATTAAGCAACTTTAAAGAGTTGATATCAAAACATTACATTAATATTAACGTATAGATGATTTTTCTTTGTGTAATATTATTGCAGGCATTACAGTTCACACGCATATATCAGTAACATCACTCCCAGATTTACTATTCAGTGAACATAAGAGTATTGCAGAGGGATCAGTTCTCTGGCTCTATTGTGAGGTCAGCTCCATTTCTGATACTCTGTCAGTAACTTGGAATAAAGATGAAGGACAACTAGTACAAGATGTTCCTCATATTCGTTTGAGAACTTCTAACACCTCCTCCTCCACTACCTTACTATTAGTGATAGATAATGTAGTGTCTTCTCATGCTGGTGCCTATCAGTGTACTGCTAGGGATGGACAAGACTATGTTAGAGGAGAATCATTGACTATGACAGGTGTTATCTTATCAATTTCAAAAATGTTAATATTATTACACATTTATTGTTTCAGTTATATCTTCCAGTACACCTGGAATATTGAGGATTATATTTAAAGATCCCCTTACAACTGGACTTAATGCAAACAGAACAGGGACTCATAGTGGGCGTAGTATTTCCCTATCCTTCACTGCAGGTCATGTTGGAGATAATGAAATGAATTATTCGATTCCTACTGTGCAATGGCTGAAAGATGGGAATCCATCTACTATACATCCCACTGATACTGTTGTAGGCATTAATGGTCAATTAAGTTCTACTCTCTCATTTACTTTTACTACTTCTGATGCTGGTGTGTATCAGTGCATTTTTATTGATAGAAATTCACAAATTTATGGATCATTTCCACTCAGAATTGATACTGGTAAGTTTAATTGAACCCGCACAACATATTTAGTAGATCAAGAACACTTCTTGTATCGAAGCATACTGATTAAACAAGCAATTATTATTATTAATATCAGTACATCATACAATGCAGTAATATTGCCAAAATTATGCCTTGTAGTATTGTTTATAATTTCATAGCAGTGTCTGTATATTGACTTAAAACTATGTATAAATAAACAAAATATGCATTACATTAGGCTTATAGTTTAAAGAAATTGTTTTTGATATCTTATTTCTATACTAGGTATTGTTACTATTCCTACAAGGGTATCACCACAAGTTGTCTTTCATACTGTACCTAATAAATTAGTATTGGAAGTTTCTAGTGAGGGAGAATATGAAAACATTGTTTGGAACAGAGGTGGTGTAACATTGGATTCAAATTCAGTAGCTCCTGCCAAACTCAGTGAATTTGTTAATTTTTTTGAAATATTTGTTCGTGAACCAACCAATACATCTGACCATGGTTTATATGATGTCTTCTATTCTGGTGCTGGAGGACTTGGTACTACAATTGTAGTTGTCTCCTCTGGTAAATTAATGTTTCATTTTATGACATTTAAATTAATGTGTGTATTTCATTAATATTCAACCTTAAGAATTATTTTTAACAAAGTTGAATTGTTTTCATTTAGTATTACCTAACACCACAACTGAGCAAGTTGAGAAATTGTCCATACTGGAAGGAGGTAATATTGCTATCTCCTGCTATTCCATTGGAGGACCAGTACCAGTTATCACATGGACTCTTAACAATCAAAACACTGAATTTAACCAAACAAACTTTATTAATGAAGCTTCCTTATCATTTGATCTAGTTACTATTGGTAATATAAATTCTACACTGCACATAGCAGATGCCCAGTATCCTACACACGATGGAGTATACACATGTACCGGAAGGAATACTGCTTCAGATTCTCATAATAACAGTAGTGTGAATATTACTGTTATGATAAAAGGTAATTCAAGCATAGCATAAAATTGCATGCTGAGATATATTTTATTTGTTGTATTAGACTTTTGTCTTCATTTATGATAGAGGGCCATTTATATTTTCATTATGCTTCTTGATATAATGTTTAATCTCAAAATAGTTACAATTATAACATTAAAATGATTATACTTATTTATATTTGAATTTCTATATTTTTTTGCATGTGAGGTGTTCATGTTCATTCCATTTGTACACAATAATGTATACATTTCAAATTTTGCTATATGTATTGTCAGCACAGACAATAATTATTATAGCTATGAATGTTTGTGATACTATTGTACTCCCTTGAAAATTTCTCTGTTTTGTCTTTTTCATCAGGCAACATTAATATAGTAAGCATAAGAACTGTACAATCATATACGCTGTTTACAATAGACAAGAAATCAAGGTAGTCTAAACAAAAAGTAATTGTACTTGTGCACCCTCCTAATTTTAACTTTGGGAATATCCACAAGTAGCCTTTAGCCAAACCCACTTCTGGCCTGACCCATTTATGAGAGCTTCTTCTATCCCTTTTCTACATTATAAATATATAATAGTTAGGTGCTGCTTCAGAGGGAAATACTGAATTTAGGGTCCCTGAAGGTCCTTGTTTGTAGCGTCCCTTGCGCAGCGAGGGTGCTACACTTAGGGCCTGAGGGACCTCAAAAACAGTAGTTAATGACTGCCACACAGCGTCTAACTAATTTAGAACCTATCAACAGTTCCTAATAACACAATAAGCGGTACTCTACATATAGAAGCCCTGCCCAAAAGAAGGGGACACTACATATAGAATCCCTCCCTGAGGACCAAAGAGATTTAAAATCCGTCTGTCACAATATAAAAACTACATCAGCTATATTCTAAAGCATAAGAGAATAACTGAAATTAAATAGAATAAGTCAATATTATATAAAATATAATAAAAATATAAAATATATCCAATTATGTGTGTATACAGTAATACCAGAGGTCACAATAGAAGTCAATTGGAATATTATGATGGAAGATCAAATTGATATGGCCACACTGACTTGCAACGTAGTAAGAGGCAACCCAATGGAGTATAGTTATGAATGGACATTCAATGGAACTGAATTAAATAGTAATATTTCTCGTCTTGTTTTAACAAACTTTACAATTAATCAGACAGGAACATATTACTGTTCAGTAACTAATGAAGCTGGAACTGGGACAGGAAATGTTTGTCTCACTTATGGAGAAGAATGTACATGTGAGTTCATTATGGAAACATATTGATGCAGAAATATGTGCAAGTCACATATACATTACACACATATTCCTTATAATACATTTTTAGCAATGAAGAATAGCACTACAGTGGAAACAATTGCAATACGATCTGGAAATGGATTGGCAATAGGATTATCAGTTTCATTTATACTAATCATTATGGTTGTGTTAGTGATCATTACTGCTATTGTGTAAGTTATTACACTTCACTATCTGAGAGAGTATTATTAATAAAATATGTTAGCTAACTACTTTATAGTAATAGCAAATTTTATCAGTTCTAACAATGTCATCATTTTATTTACAACTCAAACTGATGTTTTTACTTCTTGCGAAGTCTTGCACAACACTAATTTAAATATTATGTTAACTATTCCATAGTATTATTATTATTTATTGTTTAAATTAGTATGCATTAAATATTTAAGGTTACGAAAGCAGCACATTGTCCAAAAAATAGCCTCCTTCAAGGTACAATAAGTGAATGTTTTCACATAAAATAAATTTGATGATATTATGCTAATTAGCTTCAGAGTGCTTCCAACTTGGAGCAGTTACAGATGAGCTATGTCGCCCCTGAAGAAGGATCGCATATCAGACCACCCATTCCAGTTGCCTTCTTGTTTGATCATGTAGTGAAAATGAGCATGAATGTCAACTATGGATTTGAGGAAGAATATCAAGTAATTATTTAATAGTCTGCAAATTTCTATCATAATTATTGAGCTTGTTTTATCAATTAAAATATTTTGTTTTGTTTTTTGATGTAGATAATTCATGACAAGTCTCCACAGAAGTCAAGTGATATCAGTTCTCTTCTTCAATACAAGCAAAAGAATAGATTTAAGAACATAAAATGCTGTGAGAAAATCTCTAAATAGTAAAACTTTGTATTAAATGCATCTATAACTAGCCTTTTCTGTGTGTTTTATGAAATAGTTGATGAGACAAGAGTAATTTTGTCCCCTATAGAAGATGCTGACCATGATTATATTAATGGAAGTATTATTGATGTAAGCAAAGTTATATTTATATTTAATGCAGTTATAATAGTAATGTTTTCAGTTTCAATAATTGTATTACAATGGATGGATAATTATAGCAAAGTTAGACAAATTACAGTAGTATGTAATCTGTGATCTATATAATATAAAACACCTAACTATATTTTTAAATTGGTACAAACATGTATTATAATTCAGGATAAATACGAAAAATAAAATTAATATTACAGAATAACAAGACCTTTTATCTCCTCACATATTTCTAATTGAGTGTCATCACAATTAAGTTAAGCAATAATTATGGTGTATAATGATGCTAAAAAATAAAGAATATAATTTATGGTAAATAGTTTTCAAATAATACTTGTAGGGTTATAATAGAGCTGGTGAGTATATTGCAACACAAGGCCCCTTGAAGAGCACTGTCCTTGACTTCTGGAGAGCAGTGTGGGACTACAACACTCCGGCCATTGTCATGCTCACTAACTTGATGGAGAAGACAAAGTCCAAATGTGCACAATATTGGCCAAATTCTGAGTCAATATCTCACGGTCCATTCTCCATTACATTGACCAATACCACAACACTGGCTGATTATGTCATTAGAGATCTTACTGTTAAAAATGTAAGAGCAAATGAAATTTTATGTTTGAATTGGCAATATCTGTAATTTACTAATAATTTTGAAAATTTATCATTTTGTTAGAAAAATGGATATTCATTACATTAAAGGTTTGATTACAAAAATATAAAAATCAAGATTTAATTAATATACATTTCTGTAATGATTGTGAAGCTGTTTCTTTTTTTAATGTATTATATTAAATTATTGTCATATACTCAGCTAACTACTGATGAGGAAAAATATGTGAAACAGTTCCATTACACCTCCTGGCCAGACTATGGAGTCCCTCGTCATGCCACACCCCTCATTCACTTTCTGCGAAGGGTTCGAGCTCATCACCACTACTCTAACAGCAGTAGTCTATTAGTTCACTGTAGGTATGTACACTTTAAGTTACTCAGACAAAATAATGTGAAAAGTTTCTATAGTGTTTCGAATACTTGTAATGTGGTGGTACATCTCTTGGAATCCCAGCATGTAAGAAAATTATTGTTTTCAGGTTGGAACAAGTTCACTAAAAAAATAATTAAAGTATGTTGAACATGCGGATATTTTAAGACTATTATTAATTTTTATGATTGTCAAGAGGTAACCCCTATATTATGTCACAATAATAACCTATGTACAAATATTATGAAGAAATAACACCAAAATGGTAGATTACATTCTGGCAAATTCAGGGTAGTGATTTGTAATAAGTAATTAACTGATAACAACATTTATATAAAAAAAATTTCTTTAGTGCTGGAGTGGGAAGAACCGGAACATTCATAACTTTGGATATTGAGCTACAGCGAGCTGCAAAGGAGAACTGTGTTGATCCTTTCAATCAAGTTTGCCAGCTTCGTCAGCAGAGGAGTCTCATGGTGCAGACAGAAGCTCAGTATATATTCTTACATGATGCCATTTTAGAAGGTGTCATGACGAAACACACTGAAGTTCCAATGAGCAAGCTAAAGAGATACATTAAAGACTTGTCCGCTGTTAAGAAAGGAGAGAGTGGATACAAAAAGGAGTTCAAAGTAAACTATTGTTTTCAAATTAAGTACGATATCACTATATGATATATTATGTTGTATAGCTTCTGGAGAAATTCAACATGGACATAAGAGAAATCACCAATGCTAATGATAAAACTAACAAGGCTAAAAACAGAAGAAGTAGATTACTGCCATGCAAGTTTTCTATAGTTTTATATAGTAAATAATATGTGTTTGGTTTCATAACTAGTATTATTTGAGGTAAAAATACATCAAATTATAGTTGTTACCCTGGGACCTCTGCTTCCAATTATCCCATAATATTCTAATTGAACTAAGTGTTGATCTGAATACATTGTGATCCTCTTCATGACTTTAGAGCTGGATCCATCTCTGCTATACGTACATTAAAGTTGTAGGTGTGATGATTGTACATTTCTTTGTTTGCTGACCGTCACTATTTTTTTAAGGAATGTCAAGTTACTATAAAAATGTACTGCATGCATAGCATAGAGTGTAATATTCTCAAAATTAAATATTTACAATATTTACTTTGTTATTTTCATTGAACTTGTTTTTTTTGCACGTAACTATTTCACAATTGTAGACAATTACAATCGAGTCAGTTTGATGATGAAGATAGGACAGTTGGGATCTGATTATATCAATGCCAGCTACATAGATGTGAGCCATTATTGGTATATGCATTGTATTTTCAATTTGTATTAAACTATTGCAAGTTTAATTCACAATACTTACACTAACACAATGTTTATTGTGGTGAAAGCATATAATAAAAAAAACAACACATCCTTAATTATTATTTTATTTAATCATCATAATATAACAATGTGCATCAATATGTAGAACTACTCCAAGTCTGGTGCCTATATTGCTACTCAGTGTCCACTAGAAGACACAGTGGAGGATTTCTGGAGAATGGTTTGGGAAAAATCAATAAATACTATTTTGACGCTAGCCCAAATGCAAGAGTTTCATGAGGTACTATACCTATTCCTTTGTGATGTATGTTCATTTTCTATTTAATTAATATTTTACTTAAACCATCTTTATAGGATGGATGTTATCAGTATTGGCCACTCCATCTCGATGCTCCCGAAAAGATTGGTCATTTTACCATTGAGATAACCTGGGAACAAACATCAGAACTCTACATTATGAGACAACTACTGATTAAATTATCAAACAAGGTATGCTTATCATTTAATCTTAAAGTACAAAAAATATCTAGATTTAATCTTTTGCCATGGAAAATCCATGTTATTATTATATTATATTAATGTAATGTGACACATGATTATGGCATTGCTATAATTTACTAAACACTAAATTGTTTGTAGTCTAGTGACAGCCTTATGGTTACTCAATATCACTTCACTTCCTGGCCAGAAGGAGGTTGCCCTTCTTCTACATCTAGTGTACTAGATTTCATAAATCAGATCATAAGACACACAGAAAGGAATAGTGAAGATAAGCCAATTATTATCCACTGCAGGCAAGTTTGAGATTTTTAATATATATAGAGAGTGTGGTGTTGTGTTATAAATGAGCAAAAAACAACTTCTAATTTCAATGAAAATATGAATATTAAAATTACTACATTGTCCTGATAAATGTTGCCTATAAGAAGCTACACAAATAATGTTTTATGTATTGTTTAATATGTGATAGTACTTAAGGGTATTAGATCACTAATATTTATGGTTATATTAAATAAACAAATAATCTTCTACATTACTAATTTGGCTTAATTGATCTCTTATCTATTCACAGTTACACCTATTGTACTTACAATTTCTACCTATTTATACTTTGTTTTTAATTAGCTATAAACAAAAATTATTAGACTTTATAATATTGTTATAATTGATTTTAGACTTTATAATGTTATTTTGATTGAGGCATAATAGTGCAAAGATAAAATCAAGCAGATAGAATAAATTTATAGCTAATAAACTTTTCCTTGCTTCATTTTGCAGTGATGGTATAGACAGAACAGGAGCATTTTGTGCTATCCTCTCGGCCATAGAGCAAGTACGATCAGAGGAAGTAGTGGACATATTTCATGTTGTCAAACATCTTCGTACACAAAGACCACACATGGTTCAGATTGTGGTAAGTATTCAATGATATGTTATCCCAGCAAGCAAGATACTAATGCAGCAAAGTCATTACTTGTGATAATACATTTTTCAGTAATATCAGTACAATTATATATCTTGAATGATACCAATATATATATTAAAATAGCTACTTAACTGATTTAAAAGTACTTTCCAATTATAGATATAGTTTAAATTTTTTAAAATATATTATTGATGAAATTGAGAAACATTACTACGATAAAGTTTGATTGTAGAGATTTAAATTTTTATCTATGATATTCTTGTAAAAAAGCAATTGTCATAACCAAATATAAAACTAATTTGAAGATGAAATAACATTATTACATAATAATTATATTTTCAATTATATATGATGTATGTATATTTTAATCTTACAGCAACAGTATATTTTTTGCTATGAAGTGATGCAAGACTTTGTAACATCTCTAAGCCTCTACTCAACATTTATTTGAAACACTAATTTAGCTACATTGGTTGATTTTGGTGTGATGTAAATTTCATTTTAATGATAGTGAAAATATTATTTCAATAGTGCTTATAGAAAAATGTATTATGTTGAAAATATGAATAATAATATATAAAATAATGCAAATGATTTAACAGATAATCTCCATAATAATAAAATAATTATCACTTACATTGTATCAGAAATACTTCTGACTAGTGAGTAGGTTCACCACTTACATCACTTCAGTAGTTCCATTCACATACAGCTAATTGTGGTTGCAAAATTTGAAGATTGTCATTAATGAACTTAAGAAGATTGTCTTCCCATATGCTGGAACCTGTCCAGACATTTGGTCACATACTGGACTTTTAATAGAGTGTAAGTTCATTAATACTCGACCTGTCTTGCCGAATATGGTTCACATAATACTGGATCATTTCTGAAGATTATAGCTCTTCAAAACTCGATCTGCGATTGACATAGTCAACTCATCAATAACAGACACCTTACCGAGATCATTCATACTTGACGTTTTAAGAATGATTTGATGAGTTTCAGTAACAGCACTGCTAAATCACTCGGTCAGATGTTTGTTCTTAGGTTATACACTTAAGTATCTCACATAATAATACACTGAATGTCCACCTGACTTTCAGCTCCTGTGAGTATAAGTTTTGAGACTTATAGTACTATGCTGCTTAGCAGCTTCCAGTTGAATATTCTGATATGTAATGCCTTTTCTAAAGCTAACTCTTGCAGTGGCGCTGTTCAGGACAACTTCAAGTGCATTGGAACATTCTTTGCTGTCTTTGCTAGAAGTAAGCAAAAGCATAGAGAGAACTTTACTTCACTCCACAGTCTGTTACTTGGGGTAGCTAGACTGGGGCAAGTGTGACAGTGGCCCAGTAGGTAAAGTTAAGAGTTGAACTCACTACACAAGCACAAATATTTTTTAAGGCTACATAATATATTATGAATTGCTAGTTATTCCAATACAACAAAAAAGTTCATGCTCAGTATTTACAACAGAAAAAGGAAGTTAAGCCCCCGCAACAATTCAGTTCATCCTAATATAAATGACGCTATTTGTGGTTCTTGCTGTAGTTGAGACTTTTACTATAGGCTTATATTTGTCTGTATTCAATACTTGCTGGTGCACTAAGTTAAAAAGTCAGAAGTAAAGACATTGAAATTAATACGACAGTAAATAACAAAGGGCAGGGTGATACAGAGATATAAGGGACCTTCGCAGTTAAAGTCTTGCAACTTCTATCTTCCAATGGAATTATTGGGTGTAGAAAGTTAATGCGCTGTTAATCTCATCTATAATTGGTCTTTACTTGAAAATCCATTGTTCAATAGTTGTGTCACTAAAATAATCTTATGTTTTTATCTAATAGAGCTCCCATACAATAGACAATTTTTTAAATAGCGAAGTTTGAGAATATGGCTAAAGCCTAACAATGTTGTTATATCGAAATTTACTCGTATCATGCAAGGATTTTTAATTGTTTATTATGATTTTTTTCACCAATTTCTACATTCAGTCAGTCTATCAGCAAGACTGATCTCTACATTTTAAACTATTAGCAGTGCCTCAATACTTTGCCTGCATCATACACAAAATAACTGGGTTAATGAGTGATGTATTACTTCTATATACAATGATGTAGTTACAAGTGAAACTTGTGCATTAACTTTATGTTTATACATAACATCAAATGTATGGTGTATTAATATTATGCTTTTAGAATATCTTCCTGTGTAACAACAATGAGTTTATGAGTATTTCATTTAATGAGGCAGACTTGGTATTTGGTATATTACCAGTAAAGTTTTAACAACAATGAATTTACGAGTAATTAACCCTCAGAGCACATGAGTGAGAGGGTTAACGTAGTCTTTTTTGTCATTTTATCATTGCTAAACGCATTTACTTGGGATTGGAAATGTATCAAGTGCCCCATAGAAACTGTACAAAACGCTAATCTGAGGCGTGTAACATTTACTACTATTGATCACTGTTCCACAAAGCTGGTTTACCTACTGCACGAGCCTCATAATTATCTATTTCTATGTTACTTGATATTTTCTATGAAAAATAATCAGTGATTCAAGTAATACCTACTCCCCGCAGCTAATCAACTAAAAAATGTTTTGATCCCTATAACTGGTTGAAAAAGAAACAAAAGTTGCAGGTTTGAACCTGAGTTGGTCATAATCCATATAAAAAAAGGCATCTAGTAGTGAACAAAAGAAATTGGAATAAACACAGCTTTGACAAGCACAAAATTTTAATTTAACAGCAAAAAGCTTACGTGTGGCTGTATTACAAGTTGCTAGCTTAATGACAGCTATATCACTCTGAAATATTATTTTTATTTATTTTGTAAGTATTTTCAGATGAAGTAGACAAGTTGGCTCATGTTCCCATTTCTTCTTGTTCTTCATATGATGAGAACTTTGCCAAGTTTTATTATTCCCCTCGAGCTATTACAGAAGATTCCTCCACAGTCATGGTATGGTGTGTGTGTGTGTGTGCATGCGCATATGTGTGTTCATGTATGTATGTGTGTGTGTTTGGGCATGATACTATATTGTGATGGGTTGGACTGATAGTAATTCAATGATAGAGAGTGTTGTTAAATCGCAGCAAACAATTATCAATTAGAAATTTCATGAAATGCAGGTTCCAGTTGTCAGCACATCTTGTTGAATCAACTATAACTATAATGTAGTATAGAATTTAAGGCTGCTGGACAAGTGTTAGTGCTAGAATATCCCAGTGACAATACTGTATATGCACTAATTACAGGGTCAGTTTTAGAGTACTGTTGGTACGGGTTGGTAAGAGACCTATGATTTATTCCCAAAAAAGACAAGCTGGTTTAGAGCAGCTTGAATTGCTGGAAATATATTATAAAGTTGTGTGTGTGTGTGTGTGTGTGTGTGTGTGTGTGTGTGTGTGTGTGTGTGTGTGTGTGTGTGTGTGTGTGTGTGTGTGTGTAGAGTGTGATTAGTATGATGGATGAGATGAACCTTATCAAGCCATGGAAGATAGAAAGGACAACTTTGGCAAAGTAAGTTTGAGTTGGGAAGACATTGCCCGTGCCAGTCTGGACCTGATGTATACAAGACTAATGAGAAAACAACAACAACAACAACAACAACAACAACAAGAACTAAAGGTGTGTATTTTTTAAGGTTGTTGATTGATTAAAGCCTTTCCAAAGTCGGTAAGTAAAAATGAAACCCTTATTTTACATCCTTGAGTGTGTACTTAAACAGTATATTTCCTGTTTCTGTGACACTAGGTGGCACAAATTCAAGCATTGAAATCAGCATTTTTTGACTTTACCCCTTAACTAGTACATAGAGACCTTGTAGCTTGAGAATTTCAGGGTCCCAGACTTCCTGGAAGTCAGTATTGAAATTTTAAGCATTTAGAGTGACAAAAACACAGTTTTTTTGTGTTCCATTGTAAATTATGTCCATGGACAGTTACACTCTTAGTGGGTTCGTCTGACTGACTCAGTTAAATAATATGTACTTGGACTCATTTAAGGGATACCCAGCTATTCTAGGGGATGCCAAGCTATTCTAGGGGATGCCAAGCTGTTCTAGGGGATGCCAAGCTATTTTACCAACTAGTTTTAGGGATACTCAGCTATTCTTCAGTATAGTGACTTTCTTGTGTGACACAAAAAACAGCTACAGTTGATCAATACACTTTGGATTCATCAAACTGAAATGTGCATTTTGTTAGTTCATTTTTTTTTTTAATTTGTTGAAGGTTTGTTTTGATGGTGAAAAAAGGCTATCGTGACACTGCCTACCACAACTGAAAGCATGCCCTGTCCCATTTCAGCTATTTGGTGTACAAGAATTGTGAGGAACTGCCCCTGCTTAATGAACTGGAGATGTTGGCCCTCTTCATCTCTTGCCTAACCCACGACATCAACCACATAGGCGCTAACAATGCCTTTCACATCTGCTCAGTAAGCATGAAGAGCAGAGATGAAAGTGTATGGCACAGATGAACTAGCTGGATAAACAGGCCTGAGAGCTACGTAATATGAGTTAATTGATGGTCGCTAAAATAAACCACCCAATGGTTGTTTTAAATGTTGCTGTATTCTACAGAATTCTACACTGGCATCACTTTACAGCTCCGTGGGTTCAGTCATGGAGGTAAGTCAATGAATTCAATGTGTGAGTGAAGTATTGGGAATGACTGGTTTTCGTCAATGTATGAGGCACACAAATGAAGATGGTGGTTGTAACTGACTGAGGCTGAGATGGCTATCTTTAAATGATCATGTGTGTGTGTGTGTGTGTGGAAATCTTAAGAAAACAACTCTTTTTTGGCAAATGAATTAGTGTAAGTCTATACATCCTTATATTATGTTAAGTGAGCGAGACATTATACAGGGGTAACAAGTTGAGAATCGGGGATATGTTATATGTGTGTATATTTGGTACATATGCCCCTTAAACACACGTGTAGGTGCCTTTTTTCTCCTAAAAACATGGCTTTTTAGGCTAGACCTTAGTTTATTCTGATACTACAGCAGGTCTTACTTTAAACTTGGGCTCCATATTGTGAGATAATTCCTGCTAAATACGTGTTTTTTAAAGTCACAAAAGTTTCTGCGCTGGTTACTATGGCACTGAAAAACCTTTATCAGACAAAATTTCACAACTTTGCTGTTTTAGTGTGGCTGCTAAGTGCTGCTTGTTGGTTGTCAAGCTAAAATTACAAAAATATCTTTGGCCTTTTTTTGTAGCTGAGAGCTTGTTCAAGAGTTACTGGTAATTGTGGTAGTCTTAATGGCTTAAATTTGATACTATAGAAATTACCACTACTCAGGAAATTGGTGGTAAGAAAGTAATTCTGTATTTGCTTGCTATAATTAATGGTCAACTGCTATATATATATATATAATATTATATATATATATTATATATAATCCACTTTAGTCTACATGAAAAAAAGCTTCTTCAGGTAAAATACATATATTGTAGCTTAATAACGCAGGCTTGTTTGATATTTGTGCACAAGCACACCACTAGTTTATATCCATGTTTGGATATATGTATGTCATTTTGGTACTTTGCTTGGTAGTTGACCCCAATCCCATACTCCACTAAACAGAATACTTAGGTTTATTGATCATTACCCGTATCATCAATTGTTTATTACTTCAAATTAGGTTGTGTCTGATATGTCTGATTTTTTGTGGACGCAGTTAAGTCTTACAAACCTTAAAGAGTTCCTTTTCCATTGAAATTAGTGGCGGTTGAAGTTATGTTGGCTAATGTGCTGTTTGTCATAGTAATAGTCCTACACGGCAGTATTGTTCTTACTTGAAGATCCATTGTCCTATAGTCAAGTCACGAAAGTAAGACTTGTGTTGGTATATCCAGTGAGTAAGTGTATGTGAAAGTGTAGAGCATTACAGCTAATGCTTAGCTTAAGAATAGCACAATGTTAACCACTACCAAAAAAACCAACATATTAGTGGCCTTTACACAGCTTATTTGGCTTCTGCTATAGTAAGCAAGTCACCATTTAGGGTAAGAGTGTAAACTGTGTGGTAATTCCTTAGAAATGCACTTTTTTTGTTGTTGTTTGTTGTTGTTTTTTCCAAGTCAAATAGTTGCAGAGAGTGGTTACGATGGTATTGAAACCCCTTACCATATGTAATTTAACACGCTGCCATTTTTACGTAGCTAGAGTGCTTTTTGTCAAGAACACAGGTCACTTAGATGAGGCTATCACTACTATGGCCAATGGCTACACGAACACTTTAACTACTTTTAGGACTAAATAGACTGAATGATGCCTTCGATAACTAGGTGAACAGGATCTAAGACATTAACTTCATGCAAGCTAAATGAATGCAGCTGCATACAGATATTGTAAAGGCGGAAATCAGCTTTTATCATATTTTACCTGGTTTGATCTGCTTGTGCACAATAGCTCGCTCGTTATTTGTGCTGAAGCACATTAATATTATTTGAAGCTGTTTCTCAGACCTATCAGTGCAATTACATAATCCTTTACACACACACACACACACACACACACACACACACACACACACACACACACACACACAATCACAGAGACATCACTTTGCCCAGACTGTTTGCATCTTGAACTCGGAGTCCAGCAACATCTTTGAGCATGTGTCCCGTGAGGAGTACAAGATGCTTTTGGACCTCATCCAGCACAACATCCTCTCCACTGACATTCAGCACCACCTCAAAATCATGAAGGATGCAAAGAAAATGGCTGACAGTAGGACATAATCTTGGAGTTTGTTTGTCTTGCAAGTTTTTATTCATTGTGTGTTAGTGTGGTAGCTATAACAACACTGAATGGTTGTTCAGTGTTGAGACTGCTGGAGTCGAGTTCTTAAGTATTAGTGGATCATATCAGTTATGAGATCCCACGATGTGAATGGCAGAAAAGCCTCCATAGTCCCTCTTGTTGACAGAATCTATTTATTAACTGTCAGCATGAGTGAGGGTTAGCATGCCAATGATTATTTTGTCAAATATCATAATTTACCATTTGACTTTTTTTCCTTTTTTTAAAATACATTACAAGTGACACTTCTTAAGTTCATGCCACATTAGCCCTATTCACAATTGCTTGGATAGAGAAAGTAAGAAAAAATATAGTGTGACATACTGTGGGTTTTCTTTCTGCAATTCACTGTAGCATGCACATACATTGTAGGCACTTGTCAATAATCTGTATGTCCAGCAGCTTTTTATCTGTCTCAATAACGACAGTACCTAAGCTTTGAAGCTCTAAGGGTTCGGCACTAGTGTTGGCCTATTTATCTTTTTAGGTTTCATTTTGTTAATTGTTGACATTATTTTATAGCATCAATAGATCAGTTAGTGTAACAATTGTTATAGGTAATGCTGGCAATGAATTACAGTTAGAGATGTTCAAATTGAAATCAACTCACTGCTGAACTAACAGAGTTGTAGAATTTTAATCAACTCACTGCTGAGCCAACAGAGTTGTAGAATTTTAATCAGCAAGTGCAGAATTGTCCTGCAATAACAAGAGACTGCTTGTTTAGTAAGCATCTTGTTATTGCCGTGGCTCGGTGGTAATAGAAGATACACGACAGCCCTTAGGGTTAGTTGTGTCCTCAAACAGTGTAGTGACAAGTAGCTATTGCCATTGTAAAATGTACTCATTACATATACTTTAGGAGTACATTGTCAGTGTTGTTGTATAGAAGTACATTGTCAGTGTTGTTGCTTAGAAGTACATTGTCAGTGTTGTTGTTGTTTAGGAGTACATTGTCAGTGTTGTTGTTTAGAAGACATTGTCAGTGTTGTTGTTTAGAAGTACATTGTCACTGTTGTTGTTTAGAAGTATAATATTGTCACTGTTGTTGTTTAGAAGTATATTGTTAGTGTTGTTGTTTAGAAGACATTGTCAGTGTTGTTGTTGTTTAGAAGTATATTGTCAGTGTTGTTTAGAAGTACATTGTCAGTGTTGTTGTTGTTTAGAAGACATTGTCAGTGTTGTTGTTTAGAAGTACATTGTCACTGTTGTTGTTTAGAAGTACATTGTCAGTATTGTTGTTTAGAAGTACATTGTCAGTGTTGTTGTTGTTTAGAAGTACATTGTCACTGTTGTTGTTGTTTAGAAGTACATTGTCAGTGTTGTTGTTGTTTAGAAGTACATTGTCAGTGTTGTTGTTTGTGTTTGTGTTTCTCTCTTATAGTTGGATATGACGCCACTAATGGTGACCATCACAAGCTTTTGAGTTCCATCCTCATGACCTGCTCTGACTTGTTGTCTGGGACTAAAGAGTGGGAGTGGTCCAGGCGTATCTCCGACCTAGTCTACACGGAGTTCTTCACCCAGGGGGACATGGAGAAGACGCTCGGTAAGACCCCCATTGAGATGATGGACAGGAACAAGGCACGCATACCAGAGCAGCAGCTCGGTTTCCTGGACAATATTTCTGGACCAGCCTACAAGTGAGTCTTATACTATACTGGGGAGTAGGTAGGATGCGGTTTGTGTTTACATGCGTGTGTTTGTGTACATGCACATGTGTGTACATGCACATGTGTGTTTGTGTGCACGTGTCATAACTGTTCTTCAAGGATAAGTCTGATTCATATTCTATTATTGGTTGCTGCAGGATCTATTGCCAGGTTCTACCAGTGCCTTTGAAAACCTCCAGTCCAATAGGAAGCAGTGGGAGATCATGTCAAAGGCCATATAAAAACTATCACAGACAACATTCTGTAGTGTAACCTTCACGTTCATATTTTTAAAGTCCAGCCATTCCAGTTTTCACTTTCCATAAATTAATATTCTCTACCAATCCAAGTGTGATGTAATTCCACGTCCAATTTTCACACGAAAATAAATTAACTGTAGTGTTTCTGTTATTACTGCTATACATAGCACTGATGTTGCTTAGCAACCATGTGAACTGCAGCTGTGGGGATATTCTATTTGCCTGTTCATTTGTTGCCTTTTTTCTTTCTTTTTTTTCTTTCTTATCTAATGGTAATAATATAGCAAAGGGAAGTGTAGAACGAGAAGGTTGACTTTGTAACACATATCTTAAACACAGCTGCACTAACATCTCTAACAAGCAGTTTAAGTCTGACAGGTAGCTAGTTCACATATCCTCCACATGGAACTATGTATAATGAAATCGGTGCAAAGGTACCTCTCCAATTTTCCCACTGCTACAGGGATGTTGTCAGTTCACTAACATGTGTATCAAACAATAAACATTCACAAAAATAAATGATGAAGTTGCACGTAATTACCATAGCAACCAGCAATTCTCTTTTACCAGGAAATAGTTTTGTCACACACAGCCTTAATCATCATGTATTCTCAATATTTTAGTCAAATGATAAATAACAACTAAGATTTTTTTCCCTTGCAGAAGGCCCTTTAGAAAGATTCAACCGTACTAAACTTCTATATTTAAGCTGCATTTTTATTAGTGAGAATGTAATCTTTTTTAGTCGTATGAACATTATCCATTATGTCAAAATAATCTTGAAAGAAATGTTTAGGGTGCTTTACCAATGTCTTCATTGTAAATTTCCTACATATATGCTGTAAATTTCCTACACATATGCTGTAAAGTTTCTACACCTATATATGCTGTAAAGTTCCAGTCACAGTTCTAATGAAGAGTGTGTATGAAATTGTAGCATCACACACAGTGTGCATGCACACACACACACAGACACTGTTGGAGAGAGAGAGAATAAAGGTATAACTTGCATCATCTATTTGCATATTCGCAGTTTCTTTCTCAAAAAGATGTTGATACACTATTATTTTAAATATACTGCCAAGTTTTGTCATGTATCATGAAGTGATTTTTTCCCTACAACTTTCTACAAAACCAGAAGCAAAGGAATTCACTTCATTTGGGAGCAAATTTCCAAATGTTGGAAAACATTGTTTACAGAATTGGAGCTTCGTTTTTTTGTTTTTTTTAAATGAGTATGTGTGTATGCTAGAAGTGAACTGCATGTATAGTACACTATTTTGGTAAATTTAGTTGTATGAAATGGATTCCAGAATATTCCATATTCAAACAGTTGTCTACAGTCAATTCTTCAAGAATGGTGCCCATAATTAAGGTAGCTTTACTTGTAGGAGTTTCATTTTGCACTTGTGCTCAAGTGGGTTAGATTAGATACACAGTAGTTTTATTGCATTGGCCAAGAGTTGGTATCGTTCAATGCATTAAATGGTTCACAATGGTCGCCTTGTGAGCATGCTGGAGTAATTAGTGCATGAAAGTGTAAATGCCCATGCATGATGTGCTGACTCACAGACTCTTGTGGTGTCTTGAAACTATATAGTATGTGAACCTGGTGGTTAGGTGGTCATAATACAGACTGGTGACCCATAGTATGCAAGTTGTATTGAAGATAGACTGCCTAAAGAAATTTATGCTTGTTCCATACTCTATTGGCTTGGCTCTTGCATTTTAATAGTTCAGGTTGTGTCTTCATGTTTCTGACTCAATGCATCATACCTAGCTACGGCAATTCAGCGACGGCATGTGTGACTTAGCATAGAGCTGCTCATGTAATAAGAATCATAAGAGAGAGTTCAAGTCAATGGGAAGGTTGGTAGAAGGCCTCACACACAAGAACAAAAGCACAATAACAACAACAACCATGACAAAACAAATGGCTTGCATGTATTCTAGCATACTGATTCTTACGTGGATTGTGCTCTCAATGCATAAAACCAACTGTTCTAATAATTGATGTTGTGATAACCCCAATATGTCATTAACCACACTAAAACTCTGCACCCTCGACCCATTCTCCCATTCTGCCCTAATGTGGTCTGTTATTTCCTCAAAAAAAATGCTTTTGTAAATTGGCATAAAAAAATAGTTATTTGCTTGGCTTTGGAAAGTACAAATTGCACTCTTTACAAAGCTTAGGTACTTTTTCTGAAGAGGCAGGCACATGTGCATTATGAAAAACATGAGGCACAAGTTAGAATGCAGCATGCTGGACACGGTCGGCAGTTGTAAGAGGTACTTTGCAGCGCTGTTGAGGTCAGTGTGATGAAAAGGAGCTCTTGGCTGGCAGAGTTGGGATGCCAATTAAGTCAGGAGTGAGCAAGGTGCGTGCTAGTGCCAGACAGCTAATAACTTTGGCAGAATGAATGAGCGAGCATGCTGCATCTAGTTTTGCTACTCCCAGTGAGTGTGCAACTGCAGCTCTTATTTGTCAGATGAAAATCAGAATAACTGTTGTCAACAGCATTGCCATTAGTGGACTTGGCTGGTAGCACTATTAAAAGTAGTGTGAGCAATGAGTGCACAGGTAAACACAAATTAGCTAATACCAAACCCCAACACACACACACACACATATACACACACACAAATAAATAAATAAAAATAAAAATAAGAGAGAGAGCGAGAGAAAGAGAAAGAGAGAGAGAGGAAGGAAAATATCTGAGGTTAATCAGCACAAATTGGAGGATGCAAATTGAATCAGTTTTACCAGAGAGAACTCAAATCGTTATAGTTAAACAATGTACATACTTTCCTGCTACACTACATATACAAGTGCTGTCATAACATTACAAAGCAATGGGTAGTGTTTCTGGAACACACTCTGAAGGTAATTAGTTACAAAATAAAAGTAACATACACCTACCATGTCAGCTAACTATATTCATTACTCTCCTCAGACCTTCTGTCCCCCAAACCCTGTGACCAACCTTTTTAATAAAATTCATGAGCAGTTCAAGTGGTGACTTAATATTAGGTCACTAAAGTGTATGTTATGTGTGCATGCAAATACTTCCTCATTAGGTATGACTAACTCACACCCTATGCTACAGATCTTGCAGTTATATCCATCACATTCTTTAGATTTATAGAGTGCTTGTATAATTACAAAAGCGACTGTGCAAGTCAAGAAAGAATTCAAAACAATAAAATTAAAATAATATCTGAGTGGAACAAATCGAACACAAACCACAACATAATGAGTGACACAAACAAACTGAAAATGTGTTCTGATATGTACATATATATATTCTGGTAAAGTCCATCGCAGAATGAAAGAATTATTGAGGAACTTAGCACCACAAGGAATACTTAACAAGGAGGGACTATGGAGGGTCAAGTTGGAATGGGTATGGCAACTTGCTCAACTTCACCCCTCTCACTGCCTGTCTGAGTTTCTACAGACAGAGTGACACCGCTATCATTTGGTATGTTTTCTCGAGCAAGGTGGAGGAGAGGAGACAAACTTGTGCTACTAGATTCTGACTCAATTGAACCCTGAGACTGAGTTTCCACATCCCGGCTGATTTCAAATTCAGTGGCATCAATTGAGACCGGAGATGTTGCTCTGTTGTTGTTGGTTAGGGAGGATGTAAGATGGGAAGACGCAGTAGAAGGGGAGGTGATGGGAGCTTTGCACATTGGGCAATTCTGCTTGATCTTCAACAATGGATCGACACATTTCTTGTGGAATTCGTGCCTGTGCAATATAGGGAGGGGGGGGGGGGGAAGAGAAGCAGATTTTGTTAAACGTGAACAAGTTGATACTAAGTGGTTGAGGAATTCTTGCATCTTTGATAATGTAACTATGTCATGTGAGTCATAAAAATGTAGCCTGTTGGGACTGACCTTAATTATCATTATTTTATATCTTTGAGAAGCCTTTTCCACCTTGAAGCCAACCAAGGTCACCCACCCACCTTTGCAGTATATATATACACAAAGGTTCAAAAAAGTTTCCTATAACACAATCTACAGTGGAACCTCTATACAAAGGGACTCTGAAGAACAACTTGACTCTTAACAACAGCCAGCGTAAATGGAACACAGTGATCTACTACAATAAAAAATAAACTCTGAAAGCAGCCAAACTCTCTACAAGGGTCAAAATACTTGACCCCAAGCATGGCCTTTGTAGAGAGGTTCCACTGTATTTTTTTTTCTGCATCTTCCAAAGAATGTCTCAGTCACCATCCTCCCAAACATTAATAATGCAGTTAATTGTAACTACTGAAGGACTGCTCACACCACTGGCCATGATGCTACCTCCTGTCATGAACTCTTTTTAAGGACAAACCAGTTGTGCAGCATTACAAAATGTTTAACAGTCTCGTCACTTGAGGTTTCCTTATATACATCATTCCCACTCGTTCACAATAACTATGAATCTACATTACTGCCAGTGAATTACAAGTTATATTACACATAAACAAATTTTTTTACATACTTGCATAGCAAGATACGGATGGTTTCATTGTTTCGGAAGGTTTCCAAGCAGACAGCACATGTAGGATCCTCTGTAGTCTATACAGCACACACACACACACACACAAATGAAGCAGGGATATTGAAATTGTTGGTAGTTAGTTTAGAGATAAAGTATTACAACTCATTCCTCTCCAACACGGGCTAAAACCTGAATCAGGTACTACCAACTTGTCAGGCAGTACATCAGGGCACTCTACACCACATGACCTCCAGTTAATTGACATTTCAGAAAAGTGATTGCCCCAAACAAGTTCCACTTCACATTTCAGTAATGAAGTTCATAGTACTCCCCTGCTAATAGCACCAACGCTGGGCAACATGATGGCGACTGATTAATGCCAATAATTTCTTATTCCAGCGGACCAGATGACCGACCAACCCCCTTGTGCCTGTCTGATAGCACACAGGGAGGAATGCCTTAGGATGTCCCTCATGACTTGGTAGATAGGTAGGCAGGGTGTGTTAGGGGACATGCACTAGCGGTACAACAGGTGTCAGGATGCACTGCAGTGGAACGCGATCCATACAGTAAAGTGATATAATAAATTAACGCCCTAGAGTACTAGACAACTCAACCTACAGCACTTCTCACCACTTGTGAACTTCTTCATTTCTCTCAAGATGCAGAAGGCAAAAATGATAAAGTAAAAGGTTTGTGTTGTTTATAGTTATATGAACTTAAGGTTTATTAGGACCTCTAGCTCTTTAGTAAAAAACAACAAACAAAACAAAAACCAACTAACTAAACTCACCTTTTTGTCCACTTTGAAGTTTTTGACTGGAAGTTGATTGACTACGCGTCTCGTTTCGTTGGCAGTTTGAGCCTACAGATACAAAACAATTCCACCTACTCACTATAAGCCAGCCACATCTCATTTATCTAACCATTTTCCTATGAAATTCTTAACATATTGTAGTTGGTATAGTTCAATCCTCCAAGTTGACACTTACCCTTCGTTGCCTCCTCTTGCTGGAGTGATGACACAGTTTCAGAGAAATCATAACAAACAACAAGCACGACAAAATCATGAGGATGCAGAAGGCAAAAATGATAAAGTAAAAGGTCTGCGTTGTTTGTAAAGGATGTGAATATGTCGTAACAGACACACGAGTCATTGCTCCTTTATCCATCTCAGAAAACAGAGTCACTGCTTGCCTGGCAGTCAGCTTTATCTTAGTGGCTGAGAACCTCTCCAATTGGGGAGATGAACTGGGCCTTCTGCTCAACTTTCCACCTCGAGGGTCATCCAGTGAGTAATAGTAAATAATGCCTGAAGCTCCCCAAACTTCACTTGCAGCTACGGCCTTGCGATAGTCTGAGCAATTTGAGCCTCCCACGATGGGTACCATCACTACAAAGTAAGAATTCTTCCCCGGTAAACTGTAGTTCGACATGGGGGGTTCACTCTCGCACCCGAAATTGGCATCTTCTACCATCGCCAATTCAGCTGCGGATACGTCTCGCCTTGTGGCGTAGTCAAAGACGTAGACTCCTACTACAGGTAGACGAAGAGTTCCAACCTGAATGGTGACAAGGGGACGGTCATGGTAATAAAAAGAACATTTTGAAAGACCAATAACCGAAGCTACGACGAACAAGATACACAACACTCGGGCCATTCTTGTTTAGATCCACATATCCGCGTCTGAGCAATTTATATTTGTTTTTATATGTTAATGCTCAGACACAAACCACAAAATCCGCTTTTGAGGGGCGGATACATGAATGGGGGCGGGGCGGGTTTGAGAAAGATATTATTAGACGCATGCGCGTTGAGTGAGTTAACAGTGATAAACCAATCGTTTGTAAAACGATTTAATTATTTGCGGTCCACTTACCTTTACCATCTCTTTCCTAGCCTCCCCATTTGAGCCACGCTCTTTGCGTGTATGGTTTGACGGTGGTGCTAGGCCTTAAGCTCTCACCCCTCCCCTCTCACTCTGAGTGGTGTGAAGGGGTGAGAATGTTGGGGGAAATACCAACATCCGGCCTAGCACCTGTCACATTGCCATGGCAATGGAATTGAATACCAATTGTATACAGAAGAAAAAAAAAAGAACTCCGCCCAGCCTGTCTTTGCTCTCTCACTCGCTGCTGGTTGTCTTGCTGGCTCAAGCCTTTGTTCCCTCACACTCACACACGTGTTCCCTGACTATCTGTCACCACGCATGTCCCTTTCCCACCAATCTTTGTGCTGCTTCCTTAACCCCCCTTTTCCTAATCTCCCGGTCTGGTCCTCATAATTAACTTGGTCTAACTTCGTTAAACCTGATTTAATTATTTGCGGTCCACTTACCTTTACCTTCTCTTTCCTAGCCTCCCCATTTGAGCCACGCTCTTTGCGTGTATGGTTTGCCGGTGGTGCTAGGCCTTAAGCTCTCACCCCTCCCCTCTCACTGAGTGGTGTGAAGGGGTGAGAATGTTGGGTGAAATCCCAACATCCGGCCCAAGCGGCGGTCCCCAGATCGCCATCCCCCCAGAACACCACTCACTTGCCCTATCAATCCTACCCCACCTCCCATCTCTCCTAGAACTCATTATATTAATATTAAGCCCTAGACCTGAATTGGTACTCCTATTGTCATTGCCATCAACAGAGTTATGATCTTATCAAACATTATGCTGAGAACGTACATATATGAATCACCACACTGGGAGTCAAGATAGTAACTACTAAGTCCAGCGACCCTTCCAGGGGCACCACCACATGTTAGGAACATAATACTTGAGAGTAGCCAGCTAGCTGATCTCTGGGAATTTGCACACATTCCAGATAAGCCAAGCTACGCCACCTTCCCAGTGTCTTTATAACCGAGTCCTCTAGCCCATTCCTGGCTGCTGCTGTCGCTGCCCCAATACGAAAACTGTGGCCACAGTATTTGGTTGGGTCCAGACCTGCCTTCTTTATTGCCTCCCTCACAACTGAAACCAACCGTTGCCGCGTCAGGAAATCGCCATTGGGAAACACAAATAGTGGTCCATCCTTCTTGCCTCGCGCTACCAGGTAGTTAACCAGGGCCTTCACTGGGCAAATGTCTGATTGCGTTCTCCCAAGGAAGAGATGTATACCCTTTCGAAAAGGGTCCGTCTTCAATTGTTTGATGAAAACCCAAACTACCCTTGGCTGAACTGGGTCATCCACCGCTATGTCCTTCACTGACAGGTGAGCTCCAGGGTCATACTCACTTTCAGTGGGAACGGTCATTTCTCCTGATCTCAGGAAACCAAAAAAACCCAAACAGCACGCCGCCCACAGCATTGTGGCAGCAGGTGTTGACTCAGACTCCCACACAGTCTTCACCTTTCTGAGGATGTCAGGAGAAATAGGTAGCCTCTCCCGTTTACCCACTCCCTTCTCTGCCTCCACCCTTTTGACTCCCTGCAATACATACTGGAGCCTTGGAAATCCAGCAGTAAACAGATCCCGCTCTCCCTCTGCAATATGAAGATGGCGTACTGCTGAGAGATAGACTCTTATGGTGCGGTGCTTCAGTCCCGCTTCCGTCAAGTAGGCTACAAATTTGCATAGGGTTGACTCAGATGCCGGGACGGCTTGAAATCCACCTGCTCCACAAAATCCCACAAACTTCCTCTGGCCACAACGGTACACCCGCTGTGTTGATCCCGCTAGACCCTTCGCAAAAAGCTCTTCCACAAGGCTGTCCAGTTCTCCGACATCCAATCGCACTGACCAAACACCAGCAGCTGAAGAAGCTCTGGAGGGATGACAGATGGTTCTCTCTTGGCAGATGGCACCTGTGAGAAAAACAGATTGACATCATTCCGGGACAACGCATCTGCTGCCCTGTTCTCCACCCCTGGGATGTGTTGTCCAATGATTAACATGTTGTGGTGGGCCAACATAAAAAACAAACATCTCATCAGGTGCATCAGCCTCTCGTCATTGCTCCAGCCTGACCTTAGTATTGCCACTACCGCCGCATTATCACACCAGCACTTTATTGTTTTTTCACGCCACTCATCACCCCACACCGCAACCCCAAGCACTATCGGCAACAACTCCTTCACTGTTATGTGTATCATTTTCCACGATTCTGGCAGTTTCAACTGAAACCAGTTACCCTCGGATGAGAATGCGCCACACTCCCATAAGCCTGATGCATCCGAGGTTATCACGCCTGCTACTTCTGAGGGTGAAACCCCTGACATCATCCCCACCCCGTTCCACGTCGGGAGGAAGCATGCCCACCACTCCAGATCCGATCTGAATTCCCTGTTCAGCCGGACCCTGTAGTGCAGTTCCCTCACTGACGTTGATAGGGATATCATCCTCCTAAGGAATGTTCTGCCTGGCTTTACCACACAGCAGGCATGTTGCAATTGACCCACCAGCGACAACAACTCTTTCTTGGTGCATGACTTCAAGTTTTTCCACCTAGTAATCTCCTCTTTCAGGCGCCGCAGCTTCTTCTTTGGTAGCCTGATTTCCATGACCACCGAGTCCAGTTCGATTCCCAGAAATGTTAGGGTGGTAGCGGGGCCTTCTGTCTTGTGTCCCGCTATTGGCACTCCCAGGCTATGGCATAGTTGGAGAGCTTTGTCTAGCGCCATTTGGCTTTCCGTTTCACCTGAGTTTCCAAATACGATAAAATCATCCAAGTAGTGCAACGAATTTCTGATATTCTGCCTTTTCATCATCCATTCGACTGCATCGGCTACTGCATTGAAGATTTTTGGCGCAGACCTCAGCCCAAACGGCAGCGTTGCATCAACATACAGGAATCCCCTCCTCTTCATCCCCAATAACAGTCTATCCTCCGGATGCACAGGAATTAAGCGATACGCACTCTCTATGTCAATTTTTGCCATCTGTGTCTGCTTCCCTTTCAACATAATGATGCGTACTGCCTGGTCCACTGATGCATAGCTCAGCGAACACACCTCCGGCTCAATACCATCATTCACCGAACTACCCTTCGGTCTTGAGAGGTCCAATATGAGCCTGTACTTGACCGGCTGGTGGGGTTTGGGGATGACCCCAAAACTGCTGATCATAGCCTCTGGGAGCATTGAGGTCGCAATAGGGCCCACCACCCTCTTGAGCCCTACCTCCTTTGCAAGGTACTGATCCACCACCTCAGTGTTGTCCAAGGCTGACCTCATATTCTTTTTGGCAGCCTGGCAGGAGTGGCCACCGTATCTGAACCCAATGCGGAAACCTTGCTGGATCCCGTCCAGGATGTACCTCCTGTACTTGGCATCTGGATGGTGTTGTAGCTGCCTGTGCCACTCCGCTAATATCAATGGCATTACCACATTAGTCAACCACTGTGGAAGTTGTGGTGCTTGGGAGGGTCTTCTGCTGTCCAGGATGGCCAGGTCTCTGGTGTACCGATACTGATCCCCTCCTGCAACAAGTATGAGTGTAGTGTTCACCCTCGCTTCCCGGATACGCCCCTAGTATCTCGCTTCCCACTACTCCCCCTACTTTCTTACCCATTCACCTTACCAACAACTATCAATTTTCCTCCCCACCTAGTACTTTCCATGTGACCTTCCCCCACCACTCCCACACTGGTACTACTTCCCCCACATCACTTATAACTTCATTTGTTGCTATCATAGAACATCACCATAGATATACAGTCATAATAATGTTGTCACTGTCACAGAGCTGTGTGTCCATTCATTAGAGGAGGGCCTCCTGTTCCCCGCTCCCCTCGTCTTAGAGCCTCTCGGCACTGGGGTTTGCGATGTTCTCCTCCACATCGGGAACACACATGTTCTTACCGGCACCTCACAAATGTGCACCTCCCTTCATTCCATGCGTAGCACGTTCCGACTCTTTCTCTCTTCCTCCTGTCCAATCCCCTTACTGGTGCTGCCACACCCAGGTCACGCCCCTGGGTGGGCTGCCTGTTCATGCTAGCCTGAAGGCCACATTCCTCCTGGGTGTGGTCTGACTGCATGCACACTGCACAAAACTTTTGCCTTCCCCCACTAAATGCCAGGATCGTAGTAGAGTACAGTGACTGGTTGATCCTGGCAATGTTCACGGACTCCAACGATCTTATCTGCTGTCGGAAGGCTGCATCATAGAGTCACCATCCTCACCCACCCCTTCTAGACTCGCCAACAATGAGCGCCTGATAGGCCAGCATCTCTTTCGTTTTTCCCGGGTATTTTGAAACCACCACTGCCATGTACATATTGAAGCACTGGATCCAACTAAGAATGTCGGGGACTTCCCGGCGAGTAAAGTGGGACCCCGCCTCAGCCGCCAGCTTCCTGCGCTCCGCTTCCATGTTGTCTTTCAACAACTCGGCCATGTCTACGTACTCTGGACGCAGGATACGGCGCACAAGTTTCGCCGGGATCACTGGCAAAGCCTCACTGAGGATGAACGGGCCTTCTGCATCCTCCAGGGCTTCGTCTTTACTCGGACTGGGTTTTACCACCCCTGGGTCCCCTGCCGTACTCTCCTCCCTCTGGCTGGGGAAGGTTGGAAGTCCCAGTCTTTCCACTTCTCGTGAATTGGCCTCACTTCCCAACGACCCTGTCATAACGAAAAAACCAGGGACCGTCAACCAACTAGCAAATCCGGTGTTCACTTATTTGGACTGCTATCAACTGCTATATTCATATCAAATGCCTTGCACACCTTTACCTGGGCCACACGCCCACTACACAATCTATCACCAATTGATCAATCCCTGGTTCTCATGCATCACCAACCCACCCCATGGTTTACCCCGGGCACCAGGCATTCTATACCAACCACCCATTGCTTTACACACCCCTATACATCCATGGCACCCATATGTACATGTCCATGGTTTACCACAGACCCCACTACATACCATAGTCAGCCACAGACCACTTGTATATTCCACGGTCTGCTCTACGTTACCTTCACCTCCCACCAACCACCTGTATCGTTTACGGTCTATCACAGACCACTTATAGATTGTTCGGTCTACCACAGACCACCTGTCCACTCCATGGACACAGACCGCCTATACATCACAGTCTACCACAGACTACCTATACATTCCACGGTCTACCACAGACCACCTATACATCCCACGGTCTATCACAGACCACCTGTCCCTCCCACGGTCTATCACAGACTCCCTGTCAATTCCACGGTCTATCACAGACCACCTATACCTCCTACGGTCTACCACAGACCACCTGTCCCCTCCATGGACACAGACCACTTAAACATTCCAATGTCAACCACAGACTACCTATACATTCCACGGTCTACCACAGACCACCTGTCCCCTCCATGGACCCGGACCACTTAAACATTCCAATGTCTACCACAGACTACCTATACATTCCACGGTCTACCACAGACCACCTATACATTCCAAGGTATACCACAGGCCACCTTTACAATTCACAGTCTACCTGTACCTTCTACAATCTACCACCGATCACCTGTCCATCCCATGGTACGCCACCCAACCCTCTGTCCATCCTCCAGTACGCCACGGACCTTCTGTCCCTTCCCCGGTCTGCCACCGACCCTCTGTACACTCCACGGTCTGCCACAGCCAACTGTGCCTTCCGTGGACTACCGACGACCCCTACACCCACTGAAGTTTATACCTTCCACCGTCTCCCACCGAATACCTGTACATTTTGCTGTGACCGTACCTATACATTCCACATTATACCATAGACCACCTGTATCTTCCACCATCTATCACAATCATAGTTCACCCTTACCTTCTATGGTCTACCTCGCACCACCTCTATCTTTCACAGTTTGCCACATACTATTTATACACTAATACTAACCATAAACTCTCGGTTTCCCACTAACCCAGGTCATACCTGTACAGTTACCTTCTCATTTCCTTACGTAATCTCCCTATCCCTATACTTGGACTTATGCTTGATCCCGCTACCAGTCCCCCAATTGTTCACTCCTACCCTAAACTCTTCTAATTTTTGCCCACCTCCTGAGGTGACTGGAGCCTCCACACCTTGCCTGTCCTCAGGCTGCTCCCGTGGTCGCCGCTCCCTCTCGACCGACGGTCCTCCGCTCCTGGAGCTAGACGTCTCGCCTAGTGCCCCCGATCCCCACAGCTGAGCCGACACCCCAGCTATAATGGCCTTTAGCGTCATTGGGTCTAGATGAACTGCCGCCACCGTAGGCGCCGCTCCTCCACTGGGGACTGCCGAAGACTCAGTCCGCTCCTCCGCTGCCATTTCCGTAAGTAGCCAAAAAAAAGAACTCCGCCCAGCCTGTCTTTGCTCTCTCACTCGCTGCTGGTTGTCTTGCTGGCTCAAGCCTTTGTTCCCTCACACTCACACACGTGTTCCCTGACTATCTGTCACCACGCATGTCCCTTTCCCACCAATCTTTGTGCTGCTTCCTTAACCCCCCTTTTCCTAATCTCCCGGTCTGGTCCTCATAATTAACTTGGTCTAACTTCGTTAAACCTGATTTAATTATTTGCGGTCCACTTACCTTTACCTTCTCTTTCCTAGCCTCCCCATTTGAGCCACGCTCTTTGCGTGTATGGTTTGCCGGTGGTGCTAGGCCTTAAGCTCTCACCCCTCCCCTCTCACTGAGTGGTGTGAAGGGGTGAGAATGTTGGGTGAAATCCCAACATCCGGCCCAAGCGGCGGTCCCCAGATCGCCATCCCCCCAGAACACCACTCACTTGCCCTATCAATCCTACCCCACCTCCCATCTCTCCTAGAACTCATTATATTAATATTAAGCCCTAGACCTGATTTGGTACTCCTATTGTCATTGCCATCAACAGAGTTATGATCTTATCAAACATTATGCTGAGAACGTACATATATGAATCACCACACTGTGAGTCAAGATAGTAACTACTAAGTCCAGCGACCCTTCCAGGGGCACCACCACATGTTAGGAACATAATACTTGAGAGTAGCCAGCTAGCTGATCTCTGGGAATTTGCACATATTCCAGATAAGCCAAGCTACGCCACCTTCCCAGTGTCTTTATAACCGAGTCCTCTAGCCCATTCCTGGCTGCTGCTGTCGCTGCCCCAATACGAAAACTGTGGCCACAGTATTTGGTTGGGTCCAGACCTGCCTTCTTTATTGCCTCCCTCACAACTGAAACCAACCGTTGCCGCGTCAGGAAATCGCCATTGGGAAACACAAATAGTGGTCCATCCTTCTTGCCTCGCGCTACCAGGTAGTTAACCAGGGCCTTCACTGGGCAAATGTCTGATTGCGTTCTCCCGAGGAAGAGATGTATACCCTTTCGAAAAGGGTCCGTCTTCAATTGTTTGATGAAAACCCTAACTACCCTTGGCTGAACTGGGTCATCCACCGCTATGTCCTTCACTGACAGGTGAGCTCCAGGGTCATACTCACTTTCAGTGGGAACGGTCATTTCTCCTGACCTCAGGAAACCAAAAAAACCCAAACAGCACGCCGCCCACAGCATTGTGGCAGCAGGTGTTGACTCAGACTCCCACACAGTCTTTCACCTTTCTGAGGATGTCAGGAGAAATAGGTAGCCTCTCCCGTTTACCCACTCCCTTCTCTGCCTCCACCCTTTTGACTCCCTGCAATACATACTGGAGCCTTGGAAATCCAGCAGTAAACAGATCCCGCTCTCCCTCTGCAATATGAAGATGGCGTACTGCTGAGAGATAGACTTTTATGGTGCGGTGCTTCAGTCCCGCTTCCGTCAAGTAGGCTACAAATTTGCATATGGTTGACTCAGATGCCGGGACGGCTTGAAATCCACCTGCTCCACAAAATCCCACAAACTTCCTCTGGCCACAACGGTACACCCGCTGTGTTGATCCCGCTAGACCCTTCGCAAAAAGCTCTTCCACAAGGCTGTCCAGTTCTCCGACATCCAATCGCACTGACCAAACACCAGCAGCTGAAGAAGCTCTGGAGGGATGACAGATGGTTCTCTCTTGGCAGATGGCACCTGTGAGAAAAACAGATTGACATCATTCCGGGACAACGCATCTGCTGCCCTGTTCTCCACCCCTGGGATATGTTGTCCAATGATTGACATGTTGTGGTGGGCCAACATAAAAAACAAACACCTCATCAGGTGCATCAGCCTCTCGTCCTTGCTCCAGCCTGACCTTAGTATTGCCACTACCGCCGCATTATCACACCAGCACTCCTTCACTGTTATGTGTATCATTTTCCACGATTCTGGCAGTTTCAACTGAAACCAGTTACCCTCGGATGAGAATGCGCCACACCCCCATGAGCCTGATGCATCCGAGGTTATCACGCCTGCTACTTCTGAGGGTGAAACCCCTGACATCATCCCCACCCCGTTCCACGTCGGGAGAAAGCATGCCCACCACTCCAGATCCGATCTGAATTCCCTGTTCAGCCAGACCCTGTAGTGCAGTTCCCTCACTGACGTTGATAGGGATATCATCCTCCTAAGGAATGTTCTGCCTGGCTTTACCACACAGCAGGCATGTTGCAATTGACCCACCAGCGACAACAACTCTTTCTTGGTGCATGACTTCAAGTTTTTCCACCTAGTAATCTCCTCTTTCAGGCGCCGCAGCTTCTTCTTTGGTAGCCTGATTTCCATGACCACCGAGTCCAGTTCGATTCCCAGAAATGTTAGGGTGGTAGCGGGGCCTTCTGTCTTGTGTCCCGCTATTGGCACTCCCAGGCTATGGCATAGTTGGAGAGCTTTGTCTAGCGCCATTTGGCTTTCCGTTTCACCTGAGTTTCCAAATACGATAAAATCATCCAAGTAGTGCAACGAATTTCTGATATTCTGCCTTTTCATCATCCATTCGACTGCATCGGCTACTGCATTGAAGATTTTTGGCGCAGACCTCAGCCCAAACGGCAGCGTTGCATCAACATACAGGAATCCCCTCCTCTTCATCCCCAATAACAGTCTATCCTCCGGATGCACAGGAATTAAGCGATACGCACTCTCTATGTCAATTTTTGCCATCTGTGTCTGCTTCCCTTTCAACATAATGATGCGTACTGCCTGGTCCACTGATGCATAGCTCAGCGAACACACCTCCGGCTCAATACCATCATTCACCGAACTACCCTTCGGTCTTGAGAGGTCCAATATGAGCCTGTACTTGACCGGCTGGTGGGGTTTGGGGATGACCCCAAAACTGCTGATCATAGCCTCTGGGAGCATTGAGGTCGCAATAGGGCCCACCACCCTCTTGAGCCCTACCTCCTTTGCAAGGTACTGATCCACCACCTCAGTGTTGTCCAAGGCTGACCTCATATTCTTTTTGGCAGCCTGGCAGGAGTGGCCACCGTATCTGAACCCAATGCGGAAACCTTGCTGGATCCCGTCCAGGATGTACCTCCTGTACTTGGCATCTGGATGGTGTTGTAGCTGCCTGTGCCACTCCGCTAATATCAATGGCATTACCACATTAGTCAACCACTGTGGAAGTTGTGGTGCTTGGGAGGGTCTTCTGCTGTCCAGGATGGCCAGGTCTCTGGTGTACCGATACTGATCCCCTCCTGCAACAAGTATGAGTGTAGTGTTCACCCTCGCTTCCCGGATACGCCCCTAGTATCTCGCTTCCCACTACTCCCCCTACTTTCTTACCCATTCACCTTACCAACAACTATCAATTTTCCTCCCCACCTAGTACTTTCCATGTGACCTTCCCCCACCACTCCCACACTGGTACTACTTCCCCCACATCACTTATAACTTCATTTGTTGCTATCATAGAACATCACCATAGATATACAGTCATAATAATGTTGTCACTGTCACAGAGCTGTGTGTCCATTCATTAGAGGAGGGCCTCCTGTTCCCCGCTCCCCTCGTCTTAGAGCCTCTCGGCACTGGGGTTTGCGATGTTCTCCTCCACATCGGGAACACACATGTTCTTACCGGCACCTCACAAATGTGCACCTCCCTTCATTCCATGCGTAGCACGTTCCGACTCTTTCTCTCTTCCTCCTGTCCAATCCCCTTACTGGTGCTGCCACACCCAGGTCACGCCCCTGGGTGGGCTGCCTGTTCATGCTAGCCTGAAGGCCACATTCCTCCTGGGTGTGGTCTGACTGCATGCACACTGCACAAAACTTTTGCCTTCCCCCACTAAATGCCAGGATCGTAGTAGAGTACAGTGACTGGTTGATCCTGGCAATGTTCACGGACTCCAACGATCTTATCTGCTGTCGGAAGGCTGCATCATAGAGTCACCATCCTCACCCACCCCTTCTAGACTCGCCAACAATGAGCGCCTGATAGGCCAGCATCTCTTTCGTTTTTCCCGGGTATTTTGAAACCACCACTGCCATGTACATATTGAAGCACTGGATCCAACTAAGAATGTCGGGGACTTCCCGGCGAGTAAAGTGGGACCCCGCCTCAGCCGCCAGCTTCCTGCGCTCCGCTTCCATGTTGTCTTTCAACAACTCGGCCATGTCTACGTACTCTGGACGCAGGATACGGCGCACAAGTTTCGCCGGGATCACTGGCAAAGCCTCACTGAGGATGAACGGGCCTTCTGCATCCTCCAGGGCTTCGTCTTTACTCGGACTGGGTTTTACCACCCCTGGGTCCCCTGCCGTACTCTCCTCCCTCTGGCTGGGGAAGGTTGGAAGTCCCAGTCTTTCCACTTCTCGTGAATTGGCCTCACTTCCCAACGACCCTGTCATAACGAAAAAACCAGGGACCGTCAACCAACTAGCAAATCCGGTGTTCACTTATTTGGACTGCTATCAACTGCTATATTCATATCAAATGCCTTGCACACCTTTACCTGGGCCACACGCCCACTACACAATCTATCACCAATTGATCAATCCCTGGTTCTCATGCATCACCAACCCACCCCATGGTTTACCCCGGGCACCAGGCATTCTATACCAACCACCCATTGCTTTACACACCCCTATACATCCATGGCACCCATATGTACATGTCCATGGTTTACCACAGACCCCACTACATACCATAGTCAGCCACAGACCACTTGTATATTCCACGGTCTGCTCTACGTTACCTTCACCTCCCACCAACCACCTGTATCGTTTACGGTCTATCACAGACCACTTATAGATTGTTCGGTCTACCACAGACCACCTGTCCACTCCATGGACACAGACCGCCTATACATCACAGTCTACCACAGACTACCTATACATTCCACGGTCTACCACAGACCACCTATACATCCCACGGTCTATCACAGACCACCTGTCCCTCCCACGGTCTATCACAGACTCCCTGTCAATTCCACGGTCTATCACAGACCACCTATACCTCCTACGGTCTACCACAGACCACCTGTCCCCTCCATGGACACAGACCACTTAAACATTCCAATGTCAACCACAGACTACCTATACATTCCACGGTCTACCACAGACCACCTGTCCCCTCCATGGACCCGGACCACTTAAACATTCCAATGTCTACCACAGACTACCTATACATTCCACGGTCTACCACAGACCACCTATACATTCCAAGGTATACCACAGGCCACCTTTACAATTCACAGTCTACCTGTACCTTCTACAATCTACCACCGATCACCTGTCCATCCCATGGTACGCCACCCAACCCTCTGTCCATCCTCCAGTACGCCACGGACCTTCTGTCCCTTCCCCGGTCTGCCACCGACCCTCTGTACACTCCACGGTCTGCCACAGCCAACTGTGCCTTCCGTGGACTACCGACGACCCCTACACCCACTGAAGTTTATACCTTCCACCGTCTCCCACCGAATACCTGTACATTTTGCTGTGACCGTACCTATACATTCCACATTATACCATAGACCACCTGTATCTTCCACCATCTATCACAATCATAGTTCACCCTTACCTTCTATGGTCTACCTCGCACCACCTCTATCTTTCACAGTTTGCCACATACTATTTATACACTAATACTAACCATAAACTCTCGGTTTCCCACTAACCCAGGTCATACCTGTACAGTTACCTTCTCATTTCCTTACGTAATCTCCCTATCCCTATACTTGGACTTATGCTTGATCCCGCTACCAGTCCCCCAATTGTTCACTCCTACCCTAAACTCTTCTAATTTTTGCCCACCTCCTGAGGTGACTGGAGCCTCCACACCTTGCCTGTCCTCAGGCTGCTCCCGTGGTCGCCGCTCCCTCTCGACCGACGGTCCTCCGCTCCTGGAGCTAGACGTCTCGCCTAGTGCCCCCGATCCCCACAGCTGAGCCGACACCCCAGCTATAATGGCCTTTAGCGTCATTGGGTCTAGATGAACTGCCGCCACCGTAGGCGCCGCTCCTCCACTGGGGACTGCCGAAGACTCAGTCCGCTCCTCCGCTGCCATTTCCGTAAGTAGCCAAAAAAAAGAACTCCGCCCAGCCTGTCTTTGCTCTCTCACTCGCTGCTGGTTGTCTTGCTGGCTCAAGCCTTTGTTCCCTCACACACTCACACACGTGTTCCCTGACTATCTGTCACCACGCATGTCCCTTTCCCACCAATCTTTGTGCTGCTTCCTTAACCCCCCTTTTTCTAATCTCCCGGTCTGGTCCTCATAATTAACTTGGTCTAACTTCTGATTTAAATAGCTTGAAGTAAAGGTCATTTTATTGGAATTTTATCAGGTCTTCGACTATAATAGAGTCTGGATTTGTGACCATTCCTGATAATGGTAAGTAGGGCGAGGGTGGACCAAGTTCCTCAACTTCACTTTTCACCTTATTTTTTGTTTGCAGTTACTTTGTCAGTAAAGAACAGGGTTGTCACTGTGAAGGGTAGGTGAGGTACATTAACTAAATCCTTCACCCACCTTCCCATTGAGATGATTAAGGAATCTAAGAGAAGACTTCGCTTGGACATTTGGTTTGCTAACCGAAAGCAAAGTGCGTGTATGAAAACGGTGAAGGGCCACATAAATAATTTGTTCAAGGGTGTTACCTATGGATTTCTGTTTAAGATGAAAGCTGTGTACGCTCATTTCCCTATCAATATGCACATGAACGAGGACAAGACAGTAGTGGACATTAGAAACTTTTTGGGAAAGAAATACACACGTACCGTGAGGATGGGCGAGGGTGTTACTTGTACCCCAACTGCGACCAAGGATGAAATCAAAGTAGAAGGAAATGATTTGGAGAAAGTTTCGCAATCTGGTAAGTTTTGCATTGTTCATTGTGATGAAGTCTTCTGAGCTTATATGGAAGTAATTACATTCGAGTGAAACTTCTGATTCTTAAAATAGATATGAGAGTGCATACGTATAATACATGGTGATTCTGTATCAGCATATATGTATGGAGCGTGGCTTCTTAATGAGCTAAACATAATGTGCATTAAAAAGCATAATAAATTGGTGGGGCAGATTACCAAAAATATGGGTACACACTGGATAAAAGTACCATTTTTTTGTGCTGGTCTTATATAATAATATTTTGCTAAGACCCAAAGTAAAATCAATTTTTTACAATTATCTCATTTTTGGCATAAACATTTTTTTTTAAAACTTATACAATTACATTTACACAGTTCAGTGCATGACAAGTTAGCTTTCTTGCAGGTGCATCTGGTACCACAATCTTTGTCACTCTTGCAGCCACGTTTCACCAATTCCTGGCTATTGGCTGTGTCATCCACACAGGCGACCATTTTTTGTTGCATTCATCCCACGCCCAGCCCCAGGATTCTGGTGTAGGTCTTCTTTGTTGTGTTTGCTCACTTGCAGCCCAGATACTAGCTTGATAGGCAGCTCGCCTTGCATGCTGCAAAAGGGCATCAGCTGTTGGTGGGATATTTTCCATAGTTTTGTTGTCTCGACAAAATAGATCCATTCTTGCTTCATCAAGAAGCTCAATATCGCTGCTCTTGCTGTAAAGAAGTACAGTGAATCTTTGCAAAAGGCTAAAAATCGGAGATGCAAGGTCTACATGTGTGAATGGATTCAATGCGATCGTAAGAAAGGCAGTGGTAACATCTGGGAAGCAGTTCCATGTTTCCCAGGCCGATTTTTTCCCTCTTCTGAAAAATGATGAAGTAGTGTCACAGCCAGTGAAACTGTGAAAAAAAAGGCAATGCCAAGGACTTTTTCTCACCGAGTTTATGGCATATGGTGTTTATATGCCAATAAGTAAAAAAATTTCCCGTACCAAAAGCTACATAAATATCTGCTGTTTTATTCAGTGAAGTGAAAACACTTTCCAACGAGAGTGACAACATCTGTGTCCACTGTACGCACCAGAAAAGTACTCTGTTCTTTATTCAGTGCATCAACAATGTGAACAATGAGCCGAGTATTTGCTTCCTCGTGGTCGCATGATGGCATTTCTAGAGCAATTCTGTTTGTCAAAAATCTTTGGCCTTGGGTAACAAACACCTCCTTGCTGCCAGTGTAATCAAATTCTGCAATCTTAGTTGATAGAAACTCAAAGAGTTCTTGCTTCTTGCACGCAAGAAATTCATCCAGAAAATTGAAAGCAATTTGAGTTCCGTATGTCTTCACGAACAATCTTAGCAGCCTTTGAAAGAACTAACGCATCATCTTCATAGTTACAGTTGTATGCTTGCTTCAAGATCTGCTGCATTCCTTTTTCAAAACAAGAATTATGTTCTTTCCGTCACTCTGACCTTGAGCCTCATGAAAATGTTCGAGAATTTGCTCTTTAAAACGAACCTTATTAACTTCTTTAGAATTACCAAAATCTTTTAAGCGACTTTCATAGAGAAATCACAGTTCAGAAAGCTTAAAAAAATTCACCATCTTCTACAGAATTTTCTATATATGTCAAAAGCTCAACGAAAGCTCTTGCTTCCATTTTTCTTTCTTCATGAGACTTACTGGAAGCATTCTGAATGCCTCTCAATCTCAAATATGATCTGAGGCGATTGCAAAGCTTGACTAACTAGCTCAGGTGATACTTAGTTTCTAAAGCAATGAGATCTCCACCTTCAATTTTTGCTAGCAAAGAAGCATCTTGAAGGTCTCTGGCCATACTATGCACACTAGTGTCTGATTTTAGTGTACAGAACTGATGAAGTTTATCACTCCCTTCTTCACAGAAAATGCACTTTTATCTAGTAATTGGCGCCTTGGGCAAACTCGTCTGGTACTACTAATATCACTAGACTCTGCTTCTATCTCTGCTCTTTTCCGTGTTCTATCTAGCCTATCATGGCCAAATTTATTACGACAAGATTTAGAGAGATCAAGGACACATTCACTCTGGCAGATTTCCCTAGCACCTTGTTCTGCGAGCATCCTCACAATAAAATATATGACTTCAATGGCTACATGTAAGTGGCAGTGACTGATGGAACTTGGTAACTGGAAAAGTAGCAGGAAACTTTTCAACAGGCAATTTAGGCATAGCTAGAAAAACGTGATGAAACTGCAGGTTTTATGAAGACTTGCAGTTGTTTTTATTTTTGGTTAGTTTTTGGTCTTAATAAGTACTAACGCTTCACTTTAAGGATGTAGCTAAGTATATAGTAACCTGAATATAGTTTATGATTGCAGTGTGTGTGTGCGTGTGTATTAGTGTGTGTGGAAGGATGTATGTGTGTACAACACAATTCCTGGCCTATTGTGACCGTACCAAGAAACAGCCTGGCTCAGGCCCTTCCTTGTCTCTAGAAAACTGGGTTACCTTGTGATGTACAGAGCTTGTAGGAAGACTAGTGTTTCTCTAGTTTACTTCTGTAAGGTGCATCTTGGCTGCAGTACATTTGAATGTAGTCCAGTTGGTCTTGCTGCTGACTAAACACTTATTTTACCTGTGGCATGCAGTTTCAGGCCAGTTCGTGGCAATGAGGGTGAGGGTGATTGTGACCTTGGTGACCACTCTTGAACACATGTCATTAGCACAAGTAAATTCCAGTGTTAGTGGCAATTTAGAATTCCAGATTTGGTCTGACAGTATAGATATAATTGATGATGAAATTCTCTCCTGTTTATGTTCTAGACATACTCCGACAGAGGCACAGTTAGGTGTGAACAGGTCTAACCTGCTGTTGCGTGGATGTGTTCTAAGAAACACAAATGCAGTTGTCAGAGTAGTTGTTTATGCAGGTGAGGAAGTGTGTGTGTGAGACAACAGCTATTTTAGAGAGCAATGTGTTAGTGAAAAGCACTGTGAGAGACAATATTTAAGTAAAGGAATCTAAAGGCATTCTCTCTACCACACTATGTGTTATTTTCAGTTTAATTTTATATAATTATTTAGCCAGGCTACTCTGTAAAAACAAATTTAAGTGAAATTTGTATAATTCTTTTAGCTAATTATATTGTGCTCCTTACGAACAAATGATGTACTGGGACAAATGTACTTCGAGAGTGGGTTATTTGGTATGCATTATTAGAAAGTGTGTGATGGTTACAGTATTCATTCTGACATCTTTTAAGTTAGGTATCTACGAAACAGTAGTATTTGAAAATTAATTTAATAAAAAAGAACCCTTCATAAGAAATAAGAGCAATCAAACGAGCAGAGAGAGAGAATAGAATAAGAAAATGAGCACAATAGCTGAAATGCACAAGGTTTGCAGTACCATAAGATGGTTCTAAAGAATGAAATTAGTTTCAGAAACAGAGAAGCAATAGAGGTAAGTATCTATTAAAAACGGAAGAAAAAGGGAAAAAATGAACCAGGAAAGCACGATAGCAGGATTGATAGAGCAGAAACAAGAGTGAACACAAAATACTGTGTCATTGAATCCATAAACTTACAGTGTGAAAGAGCAGAGCATGATCCGGCAACATCAGGATGATCTGGCTGAGAACATCTAGAATTGATTCTTGGCCATGCTAGTCATGGCTCTGAGCTTTCACAAGTATAAATGACGGACTTGAACTCTCCAGTTCCTTTACATGGTGGCAGCTATAAATTAATACAATCAATATTAATGGTGTATTTATTTCACAGTTAGCCAAGTTAGCGAATAAAGGAAACTTAGAAACAAATCAATTTTTTTAACGTCTTATTAAAACGTTCTTGTTTGATTTTGTTTTGTTTGTTTGTTTTTGTTAATCAACACTATATGATATAATTCTTTTTTAAATTTATTATGCATGAAGAAAGGCAGTGTTGAGAGCCTCAGTTGTGTACATGTATAGACACACTCAGTTATTGATAACCACAACTGTCTCAGTTTCAACATTCGTTTTAGGAGTTCAAAACTTTTGGTTTGTGCAGGTCATGAAACTAAATCCATGTTAAATAATAGTGGCCCTCGGGCAAAACGGAGCAAGTTGGAGTGAAGCATCAACATTGAAGTTGGTTCTCAGGTCCTTCTGCTTGCTGTGCTGTGTCTGATAGGAGTGATATGTAAGTGGGCAGTGAATACTGGATGGAGTAATGGTTCATGTATTATTGTTCCATGCACTCATTATAGTAATTGCTGACTACACAAACTGAATGACTTAACTATTGCTTGCTAAGCCCAGGGTTTCATAAAGGGAGTGGGAATTTTGTATCTCTTAGCTGTAACTATACCTAATTGAAAGCACAATCACACATGCTTAGTTAGAGTGTCTAAAAAAGTCAACAAAGACAGAAGAACTTTTCAGTTCTCCTAAAACCTCTTGGAGCTCTCATACTTTCTCCAGTGACTTCAACTCAATAATCTTTTCCATTTCTTGACGAAATTCCTTGTGAGAAATGACCCACTTGGCAATAGCTCTTCTCATATGCTTAGTTTGGTTAGTTTCTTCAGCAAATAAACAAAAAAGTATTAGTTTTTACACTCGAAACCCCCCCACCCCTCCAAAAAAAAAAAAAAAAATCTTGTATGAAACCCTGAATGCTAATGGTATGACTTAGATACCACTTCTTGAAATAAAGCAATTACACATTCTGCGTTAACCCGAGAATTATTGCTTTGTAAATTAATATTCTATTTGTATGCAGTTAATGGCATTTGGTCGGACAGACGTCTAAATACCAACTCTATGTTTTTCCAGTATACATCAGATGACTACAATATATATTTGGAGGGTTTTATTCGCTTCTGGACATTTCTCATAATTATTTCAAGTGAGTGTGGTTGGGTGGGTGGGTGAGTGGGAAGTTGGTAGGTTACTGGTATTGAGCAAGTGTTTGGAGTAAGACACTTTTAATGAAAAATAGGTTATTTATTTATTTATGAATGTGTATTTTATATGTATATCTGATACATGTACCTTTTGCCTCCAATAAATACATTCTTAGGCATACCTCAGATATAATTAGTATACAATGTGGTGCAACATAACGTTTAATTGTAGGAGTTAATATTTTCGTTATCTTATGAAAATGCACACTCTTTCAAAGCAGTGGCAAGTAGTTATAAAAGGCCAACACTAGTTTGAACTACTCAAACAAAGTCTAGTTTGTATTTGGGACAGCAATTACTTTTTTTGCATGACTACTTCAAGTTCTTGTCAAGGTAGGAGCTACGTATTTAACTTTTCAACTAAATGCCTTCCTATTTTTATTTTAGAATACTCCATCAATACCTAAAAACAGTAGCTTTTATTTTTTATTATTTTTTTTTTATATGTTAGTTATGTGGATGAAATGCTTTGATCTTGACTTTGGTGTACTGTAGCTTAAAAAATATTTAGTATTGTGCGTGAAAATCAGCAAAAATTTGGTTCTATGCATTTTTATTTATTTATTTGGGGGGGGGGGGGGGTTGAAAGAAACCCTAGTACATAATTAAATAAGCCAGTAGATGTCACAGGTACATTCTCCCTTAAATACAGGTCAAGAATTTGTAAATCCTTTAAGCACTTTTTTTTTTTTACTATTTCCTCCCCCTAGGTCATCATTCCCATTTCTCTGTATGCTACCATTGAGTTGGTGAAGGTGATGCAAGTGTTTTTTGTCAATGGAGATGTGGAAATGTACTACAAGGGCAACGACTTCCCTTTTCAATGCAGGGCTCTCAACATCACTGAAGACCTCGGCCAAATTCAGTATATATTCTCCGACAAGACTGGTACTCTGACGGAAAATAAAATGGCCTTCAGATGCTGCTCAGTTCAGACACCAACTACCATGCACTTATTGTTGATATGACGTTTTTTTATACAAAAAAATCGGTACAATAATTGGTACATTCGCAAATTACGTTCATTAATCATGTAAAATTCTTTCTTTCTTAATATCTCACTATACCTTGTAATGTTGTACTGGTCCATATTTCTAAATTTTAATACCAGTATATACTACTTATTACAAGAGTCAGAGTATGATATGATGAAATATTTCAACAATAGGCTAATTTATTGTCAAGAGCCAGTGGTGAGTGGAAATAAAGCCTGAGAGTGAAATATCTAGCCATATTACACTGACAAGTGCAATAGATATCTTCACTAAAGTAGTTTGTTGGTAACTCTTAGTGTAAGTTTGTTATAAAACTCTCTATGGGCTTTCCATATAATATCCCCAGATGATATTTTAACAGCTGCTCTAACCTGGTTGGGTAGGCTCCACAAGAGTAAGGTAACTGTAAAAACTCTGAAAAATGGTAAGCCAGGCTGGTTGCTATAATTACTATAGGGTAATGAACTTGCTCAATACAGCCATGAGATAACAGGTGAGTCACCTCATGGTCACATACCTAAAGATAAAACGTTGGGAACATTTCTAGCTTTAAAATAAATTATAACATTAATATTTAAATATATAAGACATTATGTTCCTTCATGCTATGTGTAATTGGATGTGCTGCTTTAAATTTATTAATTACTAATCTACACAATGCAGAGGTCTACTATATTTTATTGAAGTATTCATCCTTATATATACTTGACTTTATGAGCTAAATTATTTTCAAGTTCATCTACATTTTGGTTAAAAATTCATAGAGTTATAAGTATAATAAATATTTTTTTTAATTATTTTTTGATATTGAAATAAACACCATTATTATATGAATGAATGTTATATTATTGAACGATACTATATGATACATTTTTTTAATTGTGTCACTCCATCTAACAATAAGTATTGTTTGAGATGAAAATATAATCATTATAATAGGAATTTAGTCATATTAACAGTATGAGCTGAAATACTTGAATAGTGCTAATAATTATTTTATACTAGATATTTCAGAATTGAATTTCTAGGTTTGTAACCTGACTAGTGAGATAACTTATGATATAACTAGGGCCTGCAGGTTATGTTGGATATTTTTTGAATTCTATTTTTAATTATTCTAAAAAAAATTGTTATTCCTCCAAAAGAATAATACATTATTCTATAATTTTTCTTATTATTCTTATAGACATAAGTAAAAACAATTGCAGTATATAAAGTTGTACATTATGAAATGAACGAGTGAAACCATCATTCTCCCTTGTTGTTAAACTGAATTACTCAATATAGAGGCTTTAATTGTGCTAGCTAATCTTTCAGTAAAAAGCCTTGAATGTCCTCATAAAGAGTTCAATGAACATGAAAAACCTTATCAGACATCTTAGAGAAAATGTGTATTGTGAATTTTATGCTCAGCAGTTTTTCCCACTAAATTCATTGGTTGGTAGGTAATAATTAACATGTCAATTGTGATGCTGTATGTTAATGAGTTGATCAAGAAGATAACCATGTTAACATGATTCTCCATGACTTGCTAACTCCGAATCTGAGCTGACTGCGCTCTATGTTTCAAACTTTTCCCATTTTGGAAAACAATAACAGAGTAGCTAACACAAACTCAGCTGTTTTAACCAAGTGATGAAGATCTACCATCTATCAACATTTTTAAATGTTTATGTCTTACCATTGTAATAGAATAAGGAAAAAAAAAACTTTGCAGGATTTTCATTCATAATTAAGGATTATTCCCTTTATTTTTCTTTCTCTAGAATTACTCCACTATGCAATTTCAAGTCTCAGAAAAAATGCTAGCATAATCTGGCAGTCCATAAGATATCACTGTTCACACTCAGAATTGTGGCAATCTCATGTCTCTCAAATAAGCTATTACCAGCCTAGCTACCAGATAACGTTCCCAAGTTTTTACAGCTACATAAACATAATAATAAAATTTCAACTAGGTCAGCAACTACTAAAGTAGTTTGGGAAATAATACACCACTTATTACAGTCAGCAAGGTGATATATTGTACCAGGGTAAGTTCAAACTGTCCAATCAAATTGCTCAATTTGAGGTGAATAAATTTCATACCCACCTCCTAAGAGGTGAAGGTAAACAGTCCAATCAAAATTAGTTATTGTGCATTTCCTATAGCCTATTGCCATGGTACAAGTTGGTTGTATCCCCATGTGTTCGATTGTAATGGATTTCACTATCCTCGGATCTTTGGCCCTCGGTTGTGTAAATCCCATACCGACCTCCACATTGTGGAGTAAATTATACATATTTCACCCTCATAATGTGTTGCACTCACCTCTGGTTCTTGAAAGTATATTAGTTTCTGACTTGACTCATGTAATGAACATTATATTATACATGTAGTAATTCCAGAGGTCAGAGTAGAAGTGATTTCAAATAACAACACTGAAAATAAAACAGGTCATTCTTATCTGCAACATAGTAAGAGGCAACCCAATGGATTATATTTATGAATGGACATTCAATGGGACTGAATATAACAGTAATAATTCTCATCTTATTTTAAAAAACTTGACTATTGAGCAAACAGGAACATATTTCTGTTCAGTGACTAATTCGGTTGGAACTGGAACAGGAAATGCTACACTCGTGTACATTGGAATTGGGAATGGAACAGTTACGAGTGAAAAGGAAATTGAGTACATAATATATACAATTGAAAGTTTAAATTATACTAAATGACTCAAGGTTACAGTATTAATTTCTGCAGTAGTTTTTGAACTTGAATTATATCTATAGCTGCAATACATTGTAATGCATTTGAAGAAATGATTGCCTAATTGCTTGAGGATATACAATACAAGTAGTATAATTTTCATTCTTGCATGGCTTAAGATATACTAAGATACTAAATGGGCAAGCACTTAAATGCTTGCAATAATTCAGTTTTCTCTGAATGTTTGAAATACTTTTACATGAAAGAGTAGCCAGTAATTAAACCTAACATTATGTGGCTTTTTGTTGGCATTGACAGACTGAGTGTTGAAGATGGAATGTACATAAAATTACTTAATGATTACAATTATATTATTGCCAACTTAAAGCTTCCCTTTAAGTTGGCAATTTTCTTTTATTGACGAACAAATATGTTGAATATAAGACGAGTCTTTTGTCCAATGTGTGGCTAGTATTGCATTTTCTTCGAATGATTCTGATTATAATGCTTGGATATTTCTGGTGTAGCTAGGTGTCGGGACTGTATCAGTGGAAATGAAAGCTGTCACTGTGTTTATGTAACATTGCACTCTGCTTAAGTGAGGCAATTGACACTATCTCATGTAGTTAATGTTTTTTTGTTTTTTTTTTCCCCAACTATGTGTGATTGCAATGTCATCAAAATCATTTTTTATATAAAGAAGAAGAGATATTTGAATAAAACGTTTCACATTAGGGTTAGTAAGACTGAAAGTTTTTAATAATGTATTTTCAAGAGTAGCTAAGTTTTATATAACTAAACAAAAGCAAAATATATCATATGCATAACAAACGAATTAGAAAGCCTATATTTTTCAAAGTCATTTTCTGTAATTAAACAGCCATGTATTTGAATTTAAGTAATAGTCACTGAAATAATATGTATTATTTTAGTTATGGAGACAAAGAATTCTATTTATGAAATATTGGCAGGATCATTAGTTTCTTTTTTAATGGTCATCCTAGTAACTGCAATTGTCATTACCAGTATTCTGTAAGTTTTAGAACTTATACAATATTGCTAATAATAAAACATATTTCAGTGTAATAATCATGAAAAAATTATTAATTGCATTAGGTTATCAAGGAAATATTTTTACAGGTAGCAGCACTAACTTCAACGCAATTGTACATAAATTATTGACATTATATTCTTTTTCTGTAACTTTTATATTGAGGTATTTTAATACTTTTAGATTATTAACATTAAAATTAGATATATAAATTCACAATACGTTTCAACTTGTAAGCCTTCTTCAGTTGTGAGGGGTAAATATTATGACCATTTAAAATAAAATAAACAAAATTGTCAACAAGAAAAATGCACTTAGCCGTGAGTCAACATTGACGCTAAAGTTCCTGCTAAAGTTTTTATAGGAACGGAGTTCAGGTGGAGTTGAGTGCCTTTATCTAAATTTGACGTGGTGTTGGTGTTCTGTATAATTAATTCTTCTGTTAGCCTCCTATGGAAGTACTCGAGCTCTATTCCACCTCGACTCAGTTCTTATAAGAACTTTAGCGTCAATGTTGACCCACGGATAAGTTCATTTTTCTTGTTGACAATTCTGTTTATTTAATTTTAAATTGTCATATACATCTCACAACTGAAGAAGGCTTGTGATCTATTGTGAATTTATATATCTAATTTTAATGCTACTGAGCTAATAATGTTATATTACCAGGAGTCTTTAAAGTAGCAATGAATAATTATGACATTATATATTGAGGTTCCGGTAGTGTTGTTTAGTTTTCCTATTTTGTTTATTTTATGTTTGTTGTTGAAGTTTCCTTATGACTATAAGTTAGTTGTTATTAGTTTTGGACTATTTTTAATATTATTGTTTCAGTTTTGTTCAATTAGATAGGTTTAGTTATTTAAAAGAATTGTTTAAATTGCTTGTACTATAAACACTGACATAATCGTTCATGGTCTCCAGTGTGTGACAGGGAATTCAATCGACAGTAGAGATTAGGTCTCAGCTATGGATTGCTAATTATAGGAATGTCCATATTATGGCAGCATAAATTAGGTATTGATAAAATTATAAGGCTTAAAAAAAATGATAGGTTTATTTTCTAGCATAATCTACGATAGCCATAATATCAATTTTATGAATACTTATTTGAAAGACTACTGAGGAAACAGCTACAGTAGTTCTATTGCTGCAAAATTACAATTTTATTGTATTAGCTATTATTAACTTTTACACAGTGTTTATGAACATACGTGTTATCTAAATCTCACACCATTAATTACTGTGACTCCATCAAGGCCAAATGTATAATAGGAAAAAATGACTTGCATAATGCTTTCATCCATATTGCCGACTCACCTGTAGTGATAAATGTAGTAGTTTTAAGCAACGGCATAAAGCATCGCTCCAGTTTAAAGTGGTCTACCTTAAGTGATGGGTGGTGGTCATTTTAGCATTGGTGGTAATAGTTATTATATCTAATTAATAATTAGTTTTCGTTTTTGTTTCTGATGTTGTAGGATGTTAAAAGTTAGTTATAGTTATTTCAAATTTTAAGTTTAGTTTCGATTTTAGTTCTGAAAAAATAGGGTGAAGTAATAAGCTTAGTTTTAGTTAACGATTACAACAATAGGCTTAAGAAATGATTATCGAATGTTTGCTTAAAATGGATAGTTGATGGCATAACAAGTTTAATGTAATATTACATGTAGTTTACAGTTATTAGTATTTAATTTTTTTTCAAAATTATAAGATTATGTTACAGCTAAATTATTACTACAAGATTACTGATCTAAGTTAATTTTTGTTTTAATGTAGGACACTAATAATTAAAAATAAAATGAAGAGGCACCAACAAGAGAAGGCAGATAATATCCATGAATATGACTGTATTGAGAAAGAGTTGAGTCAATATAATGAAGAAATTGCTTTAGAGAGTGACATAAATTTTACAATTTGTGATGCTTATGGACATTTACCTATATAATGATGTTCTTGCACAATGAAAAAATTAAAGCTACATTGATTTACTTTTTGTTTAAGTAGTATCAGCCACATATAATTATTTTTTATCTGCATTAGTGTGTAATATTGTTGTACATGTATCATAATTATGTTTTGATTGTTATTGAGGAAAAATAATCATTAATGTTAAAAAACGTATGATTTCATAAAATATTTGCATAATAGAACAATAATTTTATCGACCTTCAGCATGCGTGCTCAAGAGTGTTTCAGTAGCCATTCAGTTAGTCAGTCATTCTGTCACCCAACATTAAGCTGATCTCGAAGATATCAGCCTCCAGAATATTTTGAAACAAGCATTAAAATGTCACAGACTGTAGAATCAAATGTTCATTAGAAATTGCAATTACAATTATTGCTAGATACAGCTACTGACAAGTTACAGTAAAGGTTGGCAAAAAGCTCAGAGTTAACATAAAACTTGAAGAAACCAAAACAATGAAATTGTTTAAACAGTGAGTGATTTGCTTACCCTTGTTTCTCCTCTCTTATTCTTTTCCGGTGATGGAAGGCGGGGTTCAGAGGTCACTTAGAAGAACTAATAATAATTAACATATTCTTGTAGAACGTATTGGTTGAATTTCAACTGCTTTTGCTCAAATTAAGTAAATATATATAGTAGCTATTTTAAACTAATCGATATTCACACTTTTTCAGTATAAGATTTGTAAAACTAATGTGTCTTCATCTTCATTGTCATCATCATTATGTCAATCTGCTCGGTCCGTAGAGATGGCAAATTCTTAGGTCAAGTTGAAATTCATAGTTATAGATGTGTAAATAATTAGTAATGAAGTTTCTCATAGTGAAATTACCAGCAGCATTAATAGAAATGTTGTTTTTTTTAACTTGGTGAATGACCTCTGCAGAAAGCAGCAGGTAAGTTGTTATATAGGTGTAGTACAGCTGTACAAGCCTTAACAATTTTGTTTCCATGCATTTGTGCTTCCCAAACTTGTTGTTTGAAATGATGAGATCTTTATCAGAAAAATTTAAATACAATATAAATACAATAAACCCTAATTATTGCAGGAAATGCTTTACAGGTAAGTTGTTACATAGGTTTGGTACAGCTGTACAGGCCTTAACAATTTTGTTCCCATGCATTTGTGCTTCCTAAACTTGTTGTTTGAAGTGATGAGACTTTATCAGAAAAATTTAAAAACAATACAAATACAATTGTGGAACTGGCAATTACCCTAATAATTATTGCAGGAAATGCTTAATAATTACTTTATAGAGAAAATTATCATTAATTTTTAATATGTGTGATAAACTTTTATAAAATATACATACTAGAATAATGTTTTGTTTTAAGTAGATGTGTCGTTGGATGAACCTATGTTCAATTAGCGACAATACACACAGACACTACAATGAAATACTCAATAGATAATAAGAAAATGAATAAAACAAGTAGCAATTAAAATCTCTAAGCTATATTTACCTACTGACATTAAAGTAGAGATTTACATAACCTGATTAACGTCAAAAGTGTAAAAAAAAAAACACAAAGAAAAAACAAAACAAATACAATTCATCATAACTAAATGATTGTTGTTTACTTACAGTGTGAATCCAGTGTTAGTGATAGGGACGGGCCCAAATATATTTGGGTTAAAATTACCAAAATTTATATGATTGGTTGTGCATGATTTGAATATTAATTTATGAGTGAATTGCATGTGTTTAGCATGCATTTGTCCCAATGAAATGTATTGCCTTTATTGGTAAACTCTCATCCTTATAATTTTGAAAACACTGCATGGGGAGGGCGAGGGCCTGGCCTCCTCAGTGCCCCCCCCCCCCCCCCCCCCCCCCCCCACTACCCACCCCTGGATCCTCCCTTTCCAAAGCTATAAATGTAGAGTATTTTTACAATGTATTGATCATTACTACTAAAATGTACTTACAGTATATCATTCAGATTATGTAAATAGCAGTGCCTAATCCTGTTGCCACATAGGAAAATGCATTCAAGTAAACGGAATGTGGCTTAACAAGAAACAGTTGTTATGGTATTCACACGTGAGCAGTACATAGTAAATGTATTATTCATTGGATACTGCAGAATATTACTTGTGTACTGGCCATATATACTCTCGTGCCTGCAGCAACACTTGTCTAAATAATTATAAGTCAAAAGACTTGTGATATTCTCTTGTATCAAATGAATAATATTTACCATAACTACTGATCATAAGCAATGAAGTATGAATTAAATTTAATTGGACCAACTCTTCTTCATGATGCATTAAAATTCAACTTCAATTTCAAACGTTTGATTTATAGCTAATTAGATTGAAATCTACTGAACAATGTTTATAATTTTCAATAACCAACTTCAGTTTATAGGCTCTAGTTAAGGATGTACATAAAATAGACAGATTTTTTTTTTAATCATTATAACTCCTCTATGAATAGTTTCAAATGATAGGGTTCGCTGGTAACCCAAACAACAACTTACACACAGACTAATTCAATTGAGAGCATTAGAAACATTACAAAAGGAACTATTAAAATCATTGTACAAAAATGGTTGTTTATTTGTTACTTATAAGAATGTCTTTCTTATTGATGTTTTTGTAATAATACAACAATGGTGCATCACCATTGTCATTCTACCCCTCCCCCCTGTTCTCTCCCACCCTACACAGAAAATGATGAAATAACAAAATTATTTGTGTAGTCAACACATATTCCTGAAATCTCACCAACAGCTAGCTATATACTTGTTAATAACGGATAATGTCAGCAAAGAAATTGTGTCATTTTTTTGTATTGAAAACATTTACTATTGTGAAAGCTGACTTCCATATAGGTTAATAGCTACAGCCCATGAATAGTAGCATTTTAAAATAGAACTTGTCATATTGCTAACCCCAAATACACAGCTACTATTAACGGAAGCTTGTTAATTATTTTGTGGGGCCAACAAACTCAATTTAGAGAGGTTATATTGATTTTACTCTTTTTCTATGAAAAATTTCTATTAATTGTTTACAAAAATGATAAACTGAAGAACTGATTAAAATAAAAAGAGCTACATCATTATATGAATAAAGTTCCATTATTTTCTTTCAGGTCACACGTCAACTTGGTGGGATTGATAAAAAACAGAGATATTAAAACTCCGTATAAACACACACCAAACAACAAAAGTATTGCTGCAGTAGCTGGGTGGCCTATGACTGGAAATGAATAAGGAGTTGAATAACTTTCACTGGAAGCCAGCACAAACTTCCTGAACATTTTTTTAGTTTGTTTCTCTTTGTTCATATCTTGTTTATTCAACAATTTTTTATCAGTGGTTTCATCAAATATCTTCTTGCATACTTGTATAGAACGTATCTGAAGTGCGAATGGAATTATGTAACAAGTTATTGTAATAAATCCGGAAAAAGTTAGCACTTGCACTAAATTGGAGGTTCCAAATGCTGCTGCAATAGGAAGTACCGCTACAATAAACTTGAGTGATAACCTAATTAGCCAGTCATGTTTATACTTTGACTTCTCTGAGGTGTCTCTTCCAGTTATGACAATGTATATACCATTAACTATTACATGAACTCCTAGCGGGAATCCAGAGATCACGTCAAGGGATGGGAACAGTACAATATAATATGAAAGTATACGCATTGGCATCGAGTGGTTGGGACCTGTAAAGGCAGCCTAGCAGGAAGCAAAATATGTACAGTAAACATAGTAGTAATTGGAAGTTAGATAGCACTGAACTTACCCAATTAAGAGTGCAGTTTTCTTGGACGGCTGCTCTCAACCATAAGGAGACGGCAACTCCTATCAGCAGATAAGACATAAAAACAGATGCCACTACTGCTACCAGCAACCAGTGAAGGGATTTCTTCTGTTTAATTGGGTGCACGAATGCAGGAATGCTGACCAAAAACATGTAGCCGAAGGTAAATATTGGAATTGATTGCAGCCATCCGAAGACATCAAACTTCACAACAATCGAACTAAGTTCAAGGTTGCTTGCGATAGTGGGGTATGTACTATTATAATCACTTCCAGTGATCAAGCATATATCTACATCTTGAAACAATTGAACAATGCAAAATAATGCAATGATGGATATTGTTGTGAATCTCATTAGTCCAAATAGCAGCTGAAAAAATGCCTGCTCCTTCAGATCTAAAAGTGAGAGTGAAATGACCACACAGGCATACAAAGTCACACTGAGATAGTATGTATACAAACATCCTCCACTGGGGAGAGTATGATGTTGAAAGGCTTTGTCAGGACAAGTTAAGTATGAACTGATGAGATGAAATGGAACTTTAGTGGCCCAGGCTGTTCCAGCAACTGTAGCATCTGACCATATTCCTGTGAACATAAACGCTGTCTGGGCTATAAATACAGCGTATTTAAAATATTTATGAAAAAATATTTCACACAGATCAATGATTTCAAACTTCCGCTTAGTAATTTCAAAATTTGGTGGAGTGTTGGAGGTACATGGTATCAATTCACTAAACAGTTCATCTTCATCACTCTCCTTCTCACTATTTGATTCACTATTTGACTTCATATAATGTAGTGCCTAAACATGGAATCAATAATTTATACAGATTATACAATTATTTAGTGAAGCTACATTACCTGTGCTCTTGCCATTACTTCTAAAACATAATTGCTACCAATCCAAGTGGCTATTGTTATAAAAGTTATAGTAGGCAAGGCTGCCAAGAAACCACTGTATACAAATCCATACTGTATGCCAAGAAAGCCTGTTCCAATGCAGTAATTCACAAAAAAGAAGAAGCCAACAGCTATGTGAAGGTTTTTATTCTCTTTGTCACAAGAAGACATAACAACACGAAAACTCTTTAACTTGTAAACATTAACAATTATGAATAAACGCTTTATAACTTGGAACACTTCCGTTGAAACAAAACACAATTTCAATTGGTAGCTGAAGAGTTAGCAATTAGAAGGGACGCTTCACACGCAGTCTCGCTAGCCAAGACTTTTTGCCTATGGCGATTCGAACCTTTTACTTCCTCTCAGTGTGCAGCAAGTAAATTTAAAGTATTGGACTAAATATTGGCTATCGCAGGAATTAGTTAAACTATCCTCTACAAGCAGCAGACAATAACTGGGAGTAGCAGAGAAGTGCCAGCGCTGAATTACCAAGTAAACCAATAGCACAAGACTAACTGGTTAGCTATCAAAACAGGTACAACAATAAAATGGAAAGAAGACAAGAGTGTCAGAGAAACAGGAGGGTAGCTCTCTTTGATCAGCAAGGAAGAATAGAGGGAGAGAAATATTCAGACTGAGAAGCTGGAGAACAGAGAGTGTCCTTGTCCATGGAGAGAAAGAGAGATTGGAAAATATAAAGGTTAAGGATGAGGAGGAAAAATGTAAGAAGAAAGGAGGAACCTGTAAAGACAGGGAAGAAGAGAAAGAATTGTTGCACACATAGGTAGATGTTATACATTTTTCATTTATTAATAGTATTCATTTAGTTCATATTACAAGATTAAAATATTTTTTAAGTTAAAAATAAATATAAATAGTGAAAGTGTCACCTTCATCCTCATAAAATAGTATCTGGGCTGCCTTCATCACTTTCAAAGCTTTCAGTGGAGATAGATTTTGGAGCTTTATTGCGTGCGGTTTCGCTATAATATGGATACAAACTGCATAGCAAACAAGGAGAAGCAAATTCTTGCAATTTTACGGAACTAAGATGTCTTTGTTTCTTTACCTACCTGCTATGGTAAGTGCTACTCACTGCTTCCTCCCATATCAAGTTCTCTTGCCATCACCAGAGGTATTTGACATTCTTGATTCACAAAATTGGCATCAACAACATAATTGTGAAAACATTATTGGCTTCATACTCACTGCATCAAATAATGGTTTGTTCAAGGAATTTGTATTTATCTGTTCATCTACTGTGTTGTGTCTGTAGGGGTGAAAGTTTTAGGACCCAATTTTTCTCATATAGGAGAAATTAGAAGCATGGCCCAGAAGGAAATAATGTCATGGCTCTCACTGTAACAGCAACATTATGAACAAGAAAGTTTATTGTCAGAACTTGAGCATGGCAAACCTAACTATGGTATACCTGCCACCAGTTAAATACAACATAGCTCAATATGTGATGGAGAAAAGAAAGATATTGAAATATTTTTTAAACCAATTACTGAGAAACTGAAGACTAGGACATTGGTCAAGACTATTTAATCATTTGGGATGGCATGACTGTCCTCAGTATGACAAATAATTCACTGGGGAATTCCTGAGGATGTAGAAATGTATTGAGGAGAGTGAAAGAACGGGAAAGGATGATGAATAGGCTTGTGATGTTATTGTGAGACATCCGAGTGACTGAATTTAAAGTGTACTTCACCTTTTGCACCAGTAAGGCACAGTTTAGAAGATCAGTCTTTTATGGTGATTTTCCAGATTGTGGTGATTTATCTAATGTTGGCAGTTTATGTTGTGATACAGTATGTGCTCATTTATGTGTATGTGAACAATGTGATAATAATATTAGACCATAATAAATTAACTTTTGTATAATTTTTAAAAGTGTATAGCTACTCTCAATAAAATATTCATTTACTACTTGATGATTCAGATTGTGAGTGGCCATGGTGATTATGTAGTATATTTGTCTGTAAAAATGAAGATAGTTTTATTACCATCAACTAATTGCTGCTTTGGCTACCTTTTACTTTTCTTTAAGCATTGAGTAGCAAGTGTTGTAGCTGGTAAGAAGTAAAGGCTTAAACAGTTTCCTCCTTTTTGGTGTAATGGTGTACACTCATGTGTCAGGTGTGATAATGAATTTTAGCTTGAAAACAGTTTCTACAATACATGTACCCATTGTTACAGTTAATTCTGGAGACAACGAGCATCCATGTAGCAAGTGGGCTCTACCTTGTGAATGGTAGTTTGGTTTTGATTGTTTAGAAGTGTATGTTTTTGTATAGCTGGCACAGAAATCTTTGGCAAGATAGGCAATGTTGCATTTAGTCGCTCTTCAATATCCCTAACTTGATGCTTCTCCAATAGTGAAGCACATTTTCTACAGATATAGCCTCTTTGTAGGCTACTTCGATCAATCTCAGGATATTATGCAACTATAATATTATTGTTAGCAACTGTATGAACTACTTAATCAATAAAATATAGGTATTTTCTTAAGGAAAAAAAATCTACATACTAGTCAAAACTGCCTTTTCTTTTTCTCTTCATCCTCAGTAAATGATTTTCCACAGCAAAAACAGTGCCTTAAAGCCATCTTGCAACCAAGGCATCCCAGCAAAATACTTTCGCATGAGTGTGATATTTTACAACCACAACGCCCAGTTACGTTACTAGTGATGCACTTGAGAACCAATGCACACTTCAGAAGAATCTATCAGTCTATTTCTAAAAGTATAAGTAATAGCTCGTTGTAACCATAGTTATCTAACAAATACAAGTACTTTCTTACCTCAACTTCTCGAGTACTTGTAGTCTCTAATTTCACCTTCTGACTGTCAGAGAAGCCAGTAGCTTAGGACAACAAGCACTCACAGCTAACTATAGATGGCCACGTTTTTGAAATTACATTTGGTAAAGGGTCTTCATATTATAGTAAACTTTCGCCATAATATTTTGCAGCTTGAAAAAAACTAGAAGTTCTAAAGAATTACTTCACAGTGTTGAGTCTCATAGTAAATTTTAATAACTAAGTGCATCTTGTGGCATTTTAGAACAACATAATACCTAGGGGTAAACAATTAAATTACCCTTAATGGTATGGGATCGCAAAATCGAAAGATTCTGTTGATTGGAGATATGGGAAGAGGTGGACCAAGAAGCAGATACTAAGCACGAGGGTCAAAGTACAAAATGACGTACGTCCACACACACACTAGTGGTGTACTTGAGCACAAATATCGAGCGAGCCTGCCTAGTTAGGTTACATAAAACTACAGCATTGTACTACATACTTTATATTTTAGATTAGTTCATGCAACACAGTACAATAATTCAGTCATTCTCGGCTGAAATAATTATAATAATAGCAAAAAAAAATTTCTTTTAACAGCCAATATTGTTAAGGGAAAGTCTAAACGTCGGGTTAAGTTATAATTAACAATATTGGCTGTTAAAAAGAGAAAAAATTGCTATTATAACGGTGCAATAGCAGTTGACCATTAATTTTAGCGTCAGAATTACTCTCTTATCTGAGTAATGGTAACTTCTGTAGTATAAAACTTAAGCCATTTTGATTACCAGAACTCTTGAACAAGCGCTCAGTTGCAAAAAATAAAAAGGCCGGAGTTAATTTTGTAATTTTAGATAACCTCAGCTTCTCCCAAGTAATTGTGGCTTCCTTAATTTTAATATTTAGCTACTCTCAACAAGCTGCATTTAGCTAGTCTCGCTAGCCATCAAAGAGTATAGAAATGGGCATGGGCATGCAAAGCCCTGAAGACTATAATATTGAGCAAAGATACTTCCCTAATATGTACAGTTAAGTGAGACAAATAATCCGTTTCTTTATAGTTTGATTAATTTATTTGTAACTAGACCGGCGGCAGCATCCTTTATTCATTTCCTTTAAGGCATCATCACCATGAGTCCCCAAGCTTAATTTCACTCATCAGCAGATCAAAATATGTCTCTAAACTTTCACTGATAGATGTGGGGAACTAGGTACCACACTAAGGAAGAGATGATACTCGAATTTCTACAAGCTAGCGCTTTTTCACCCTTAGAGCTTCAGCAGCGCAATTCTGTCTACATACCTGGTGGTGCCCGTTAAATTGCTTTCAACCGGATGTAAACATACCGCACCCCATATGCCACACACGCTAAAGTATTGTTCCCTGTGAATCGTGGGGAATGGAACGAAGCGTTGTATAGATCCTCCTTTACTTAACAGCTACGCTGGGTAAGGGTCTGGTGGCATTAGTATATAGTACCGGTTCAAAAGGAATGTAATTAGTCCTTCGGAACTTGCTGCAAATAAGGTGAAAAACAGCAGGATTCATGAAAGGTTGCAGGAGTAAAATGGTGGATATATAAGAAAGCTTTGCTGCTTGATATTGACTACAACAACAACCAAAAAACAAAAACCAGCGAGTTTTTATGACAATATAATGCCACTGTTATAAGCTAGGAGAATAAGCTAGTATGTTGGGCACTCTAAGGGAAAGAATTTCCTCCAAACCCATCCACCCATTGTGTCGTCATTTAATTCTTATTTTTTATATGGTGAGCAGCTATAATATTAGTGCACTTTTAAATTATGTTTTTTTAGAACGTAATTTTTTTATGAAACGAAAATTGATACCTTTTAGTGCATATAACATAAGGCAGTTATGCACACCTTATATCACTCCTTCTCTCATTGTGCAAGAGATAAATTGTACAAGCATTTAGCTTGGCGGCATTGAAGTTTTTCGTGTGTGTGCGGTATTTTTACGTTTACATAAGGGTTTAACCGCAGAGTATCGGTCACCGCCCAATTCCTCTATTTATATAGTACATACGCGTAAGTCTCGGGACAGTGAAAAAGAGCTGATTGAGTGGCTGCCGCAATCCAACCACGACCGGAACCGCAACTTCCCCCTGAGATCTGGAGGGTATTGAACTGGTACTATGTACTAATGCCACATGACCCTTTCCCAGCGTAGCGGTTAAGTAAAGGGTCTGGCTACGCGGACTAATCCCTTCCTTTATCGCGCGGTCGGTAAAGGGTCTGGCTCGTGAGACTAGCATTTAGCGTCCCCCCAAAACGACAAAGTTATGAAATTATATTTGGTAAAGGTTTCTCATGTTCATTGAACATTTTATGAGGACATTCAAGGTTTTTCACTGAAAGAGATTAGCTTGCAATATTAAATTGACTATATTGAGTAATTCAGTTTATCAGCAAGGGAGAATGATGGTTTCACTCATTCATTTAATAATGTACAACTTTATATACTGCAATTGTTTTTACTTATGTCTATATAAGATATGGAATAATGTATTATTCTTTTGGAGTAATAACACAATATTTCAGAATAAAAAAAAAGAATTAAAAAAATATCAAGCTTCATCAGCAGGCCCTAATGATATCATAAGTTATCTCACTGGTCAGGTTTACAAACCTAAAATTTCAATTCTGAATATATCTAGTATAAAATGATTATCAGCACTGTTCAAGTATTTCAGCTCAAGCTAGATAAATTTTGGTAAAGGGTTATCAATGCCGTCGTAACCATTAGCAGCAACTTTTTTGGATTTGAAAAAAAAATTGTTTCTAGGAATTATCTCACAACTTGGAGCCCAAGTTCAAGTAAGACTTGCTTAATGCTGTAGCAAGAAATGGGGTCCAACCTAAAAATGTCATGTTTTTAGAGGAGAGGTATAGCTAGCTACACTATATCAACAATATCTGTTTACAAATATTATATAACCGTTATTATTCTTGAGAAGGCAAGAACAGCAGCCCTGAAACAAAAGCAGTCAAGAACACATAACATTGTTGTTGATAATGCAAGTTATTATAATTCTTACTGCAAGAAAAACAAGAATGGCTTGAGTATCATCTAGTATTTTACGCGTGCATGTTTAGTGTTCATGTGGTAAACTGAACTATATCATTTCCATTATCTGTGTTGTGCTATCTTTATTTCCATAAGTTTGCCCTTCTTTATTATCAGAATCAATAAACGAATGAGACTTCAGTATGCTATTGTGACAATAATTATATAAATAATATGGAATAGAAATTATGGTGGTGAATGAACTAGTGATGTTGATTAGTAAGATTTATGCATTTTTACCAAATATTCTGAATGTAGCTATAGTGAAGAAATAACAAGAGTCCAAAATTTTCACTGTAAGTCGCACTTATGTGCATGTGTATTGATGTGCATTAAATAGAACAGCAAACCAATAGAGTAAGTATAACATGTTTGAATATCGTCATCAAGGTTTTATCCCAAAGTACTAACTTGTAATACTATTACAATAATGAGTTCCACTATAAATTGATGATCAATTGTGATATCTAGCCAACTGATGGGAATAAACACTTAGCTACAACTGTACGCATTTGACTCAAGGCATTGGATATGCACACATTACCACAGTCTATGTTACTTAATGCATTGTTTGTGCATAATTACTATTTAAGAACAATTAAAGTTATTGTGTGGTTATATCTTTTCTGTGTTTTTTTCAAATCAGTTATTTTTATTAATACTAGCTAACTGCTATACACTTCACAGCCACACGAAGTTTGCATACTCAGTTATACCAGACGCACGTCAACATTCATATCGATTATGGGGTAACATGAAGGGTATACAGAGTGCAATATATGCACATAACTACGCAGTTGATAATATTATTATAGTATGTAAATGTACACAAGTTTACCGAAACATTACACAAATTTATAATAACTTTATTATCACATGATTGAAACAGTTTATCCAATCTCACATAGCGACTATAGCCTTTGTTTTTGGCTTCCTTGAACACTGAAAGTTAATTATAAGCCAATTAGCAGTGTTTGCATGGACAGAATGATAGTTTGGATTGTATAACCATAGAATGACAAATTGCAACATGTTTGTGGGAGTGCTTGGTCTGTAATATATTTGTGCTGGTGAGGAACAACATGCTCCTCTTGGTTAGTTAGATTGTGTGAAATATTATTTCAAGTACACATAATCTAACTAACCAAGAGAGGAGCATGATATTCCTCACAAACATAAATATATTACAGACCAAGCACTCCCACAAACATATGGCAATTTGTCATTCTATGGTTATATAATTCAAACTAAAAGTAATAAAGTTTAAAACATGATTTAATTTTTTAAATGTTCAATCATTAAAAATTAGATGTTTTTGTACATGAATATTAAATTCTCTAGCTAAGCCACTGGTAAAAGCACCTTCATCTGCAATTGTACACAAAACAGTGTACACGATTAACATTATTCTTAGTATAGACAGACCACATGCACAAATGGATTAACCACACCCATGTAATCATAACCACACCCTTTTCTGGCCATACCACCCAGAAATTTCTAGCTGAAGTGCCTGGGTATATGTTACACAGTAAATAATAGGTATAGCTATAAAATTCTTTTATTATAGCAACATGTTGAGCAGAGTAATACTTGCCATAAAATGTTGTATGGCTTATCTAAATTTAAAATTTGACAAAAAAATTACTTTAAGTGGAGGTTGCATTTAGGTCGATTATCTGCATTTATAATAAAATTCTAGCTTAGCTGCAAGGGAGAAATGTTATTACTCCAGAGTATATATTGCTATCATATTATGTACAAATGTTGTGTCTTTTTGGGGACAAGTCTGTTTTCAGTTTGTTACAATGCAGACTATAGTAGTATTGGCAATAATTGTAATTTTCTCATACAGTAATGATGCATGTTGTACATAATGATACATTCAATTTTATGGCCACTGTTATTCAGTGTAATAAATTACAGTGCATCAAGTTTCGTACTATCCTATAGTTTGGGAATCTCCAACTGGTCCATTACTGATCTGTGGATATGAAAACTTGTATTGAGATTGTGATACTGGACCATCTGTATAATTTTGGGAGTGTTCAAAACTAACCTGCACCTGTTTACTGTTACACTGTACTAGTTTTTAACTTCAATGTTGTGGTTGGGGATACAGTTAGTTTTCTTAGGCTACCTTGCGTAAGCTCTGGCTGATAGGTACATTTTAAAACTATTTGTATTAACCGTCTTATGCTGCTTAACTGAAGTAGATGACAGCAATAATGGGAGTATTATATGTAGTGCTACTTATTCTGGGGACCACAGGTGAGTATTAATTTATTTGTATCATATTTAAAAAGCCAAATAACTGAGCTTTCTAGAAGTGTTAAAAAAAGTTGTATGTTTAAGTTCAACTTCATAGTCTTTCCAGCCTAGTCTAATTTTAGTTCATCTGCATAAGGTTTTGCGGTAGTTTACAGTTTGGTAGTGGAATAGTTTAACTCCCCCTGTTAGCTTTTGATAGTGGTAGGTATATAAAAGGCTAATATTTGAAATAGAATAATCACAGACGGTCTTAGAGCATTATATTTGCAGCACAGATTTTGATAGTAGTAGGCATATAAAAGGTTATTCTTAGAAATAGAATAATCACAAGAGCATTGTATTTGCAGCCCACTTATGAAAAATATGTAAGCTTCAATACACTTATTGTGATAAATTTTAAGTAACTAGAATAACTATTACTGCACTTGTTAAGCATTTATTTATGTTGATATTGAATATGAAACTGCTCTATGTTAATAAACCTGTTTATGGCAATGTGGTAAGCAGTAATGCAGTGCTTAATTTGTATTAATTTATATGTTAGATTACCAAACTAGTTTCAATTAATTGTTCACTGTCAGGTTTTAGTGAACATTTGATTTATTACACTTTTTTTTATATAAATTAATGGGAAGGGAATCAATTGTTATTTTGACATATTCAGTGCTACTTTAATATAGCAATTTCTTAAAATAGATAAATTATGGTGAATATTATTTAACTGCAATGATTATGATAATTAATAGAAGCTATTGAATAGACCTAAGATGAAAACTGCATTTTTTTTTCAATTACTACACACTTTCTTTATTGGTAAAACATGGCAAACTTACCCAAAAGCTCGAGAAAGGGATAGCTGTGTATTCATTAAGCAACTTTAAAGAGTTGATATCAAAACATTACATTAATATTAACGTATAGATGATTTTTCTTTGTGTAATATTATTGCAGGCATTACAGTTCACACGCATATATCAGTAACATCACTCCCAGATTTACTATTCAGTGAACATAAGAGTATTGCAGAGGGATCAGTTCTCTGGCTCTATTGTGAGGTCAGCTCCATTTCTGATACTCTGTCAGTAACTTGGAATAAAGATGAAGGACAACTAGTACAAGATGTTCCTCATATTCGTTTGAGAACTTCTAACACCTCCTCCTCCACTACCTTACTATTAGTGATAGATAATGTAGTGTCTTCTCATGCTGGTGCCTATCAGTGTACTGCTAGGGATGGACAAGACTATGTTAGAGGAGAATCATTGACTATGACAGGTGTTATCTTATCAATTTCAAAAATGTTAATATTATTACACATTTATTGTTTCAGTTATATCTTCCAGTACACCTGGAATATTGAGGATTATATTTAAAGATCCCCTTACAACTGGACTTAATGCAAACAGAACAGGGACTCATAGTGGGCGTAGTATTTCCCTATCCTTCACTGCAGGTCATGTTGGAGATAATGAAATGAATTATTCGATTCCTACTGTGCAATGGCTGAAAGATGGGAATCCATCTACTATACATCCCACTGATACTGTTGTAGGCATTAATGGTCAATTAAGTTCTACTCTCTCATTTACTTTTACTACTTCTGATGCTGGTGTGTATCAGTGCATTTTTATTGATAGAAATTCACAAATTTATGGATCATTTCCACTCAGAATTGATACTGGTAAGTTTAATTGAACCCGCACAACATATTTAGTAGATCAAGAACACTTCTTGTATCGAAGCATACTGATTAAACAAGCAATTATTATTATTAATATCAGTACATCATACAATGCAGTAATATTGCCAAAATTATGCCTTGTAGTATTGTTTATAATTTCATAGCAGTGTCTGTATATTGACTTAAAACTATGTATAAATAAACAAAATATGCATTACATTAGGCTTATAGTTTAAAGAAATTGTTTTTGATATCTTATTTCTATACTAGGTATTGTTACTATTCCTACAAGGGTATCACCACAAGTTGTCTTTCATACTGTACCTAATAAATTAGTATTGGAAGTTTCTAGTGAGGGAGAATATGAAAACATTGTTTGGAACAGAGGTGGTGTAACATTGGATTCAAATTCAGTAGCTCCTGCCAAACTCAGTGAATTTGTTAATTTTTTTGAAATATTTGTTCGTGAACCAACCAATACATCTGACCATGGTTTATATGATGTCTTCTATTCTGGTGCTGGAGGACTTGGTACTACAATTGTAGTTGTCTCCTCTGGTAAATTAATGTTTCATTTTATGACATTTAAATTAATGTGTGTATTTCATTAATATTCAACCTTAAGAATTATTTTTAACAAAGTTGAATTGTTTTCATTTAGTATTACCTAACACCACAACTGAGCAAGTTGAGAAATTGTCCATACTGGAAGGAGGTAATATTGCTATCTCCTGCTATTCCATTGGAGGACCAGTACCAGTTATCACATGGACTCTTAACAATCAAAACACTGAATTTAACCAAACAAACTTTATTAATGAAGCTTCCTTATCATTTGATCTAGTTACTATTGGTAATATAAATTCTACACTGCACATAGCAGATGCCCAGTATCCTACACACGATGGAGTATACACATGTACCGGAAGGAATACTGCTTCAGATTCTCATAATAACAGTAGTGTGAATATTACTGTTATGATAAAAGGTAATTCAAGCATAGCATAAAATTGCATGCTGAGATATATTTTATTTGTTGTATTAGACTTTTGTCTTCATTTATGATAGAGGGCCATTTATATTTTCATTATGCTTCTTGATATAATGTTTAATCTCAAAATAGTTACAATTATAACATTAAAATGATTATACTTATTTATATTTGAATTTCTATATTTTTTTGCATGTGAGGTGTTCATGTTCATTCCATTTGTACACAATAATGTATACATTTCAAATTTTGCTATATGTATTGTCAGCACAGACAATAATTATTATAGCTATGAATGTTTGTGATACTATTGTACTCCCTTGAAAATTTCTCTGTTTTGTCTTTTTCATCAGGCAACATTAATATAGTAAGCATAAGAACTGTACAATCATATACGCTGTTTACAATAGACAAGAAATCAAGGTAGTCTAAACAAAAAGTAATTGTACTTGTGCACCCTCCTAATTTTAACTTTGGGAATATCCACAAGTAGCCTTTAGCCAAACCCACTTCTGGCCTGACCCATTTATGAGAGCTTCTTCTATCCCTTTTCTACATTATAAATATATAATAGTTAGGTGCTGCTTCAGAGGGAAATACTGAATTTAGGGTCCCTGAAGGTCCTTGTTTGTAGCGTCCCTTGCGCAGCGAGGGTGCTACACTTAGGGCCTGAGGGACCTCAAAAACAGTAGTTAATGACTGCCACACAGCGTCTAACTAATTTAGAACCTATCAACAGTTCCTAATAACACAATAAGCGGTACTCTACATATAGAAGCCCTGCCCAAAAGAAGGGGACACTACATATAGAATCCCTCCCTGAGGACCAAAGAGATTTAAAATCCGTCTGTCACAATATAAAAACTACATCAGCTATATTCTAAAGCATAAGAGAATAACTGAAATTAAATAGAATAAGTCAATATTATATAAAATATAATAAAAATATAAAATATATCCAATTATGTGTGTATACAGTAATACCAGAGGTCACAGTAGAAGTCAATTGGAATATTATGATGGAAGATCAAATTGATATGGCCACACTGACTTGCAACGTAGTAAGAGGCAACCCAATGGAGTATAGTTATGAATGGACATTCAATGGAACTGAATTAAATAGTAATATTTCTCGTCTTGTTTTAACAAACTTTACAATTAATCAGACAGGAACATATTACTGTTCAGTAACTAATGAAGCTGGAACTGGGACAGGAAATGTTTGTCTCACTTATGGAGAAGAATGTACATGTGAGTTCATTATGGAAACATATTGATGCAGAAATATGTGCAAGTCACATATACATTACACACATATTCCTTATAATACATTTTTAGCAATGAAGAATAGCACTACAGTGGAAACAATTGCAATACGATCTGGAAATGGATTGGCAATAGGATTATCAGTTTCATTTATACTAATCATTATGGTTGTGTTAGTGATCATTACTGCTATAGTGTAAGTTATTACACTTCACTATCTGAGAGAGTATTATTAATAAAATATGTTAGCTAACTACTCTATAGTAATAGCAAATTTTATCAGTTCTAACAGTCAATGTCATTTTATTTACAACTTAAACTGATGTTTTTACTTCTTGCCGAAGTCTTGCACCACACTAATTGAAATATGTTAACTATTCCATAGTATTATTATTTATTGTTTAAATTGGTATGCATTAAATATTTAAGGTCACGAAAGCAGCACATTGTCCAAAAAATAGCCTCCTTCAAGGTACAATAAGTGAATGTTTTCACATAAAATAAATTTGATGATTATGCTAATTAGCTTCAGAGTGCTTCCAACTTGGAGCAGTTACAGATGAGCTATGTCGCCCCTGAAGAAGGATCTCATATCAGACCACCCATTCCAGTTGCCTTCTTGTTTGATCATGTAGTGAAAATGAGCATGAATGTCAACTATGGATTTGAGGAAGAATATCAAGTAATTATTTAATAGTCTGCAAATTTCTATCATATTTTATTGAGCTTGTTTTATCAATTATAATATTTTGTTTTGTTTTATGATGTAGATAATTCATGACAAGTCTCCACAGAAGTCAAGTGATATCAGTTCTCTTCTTCAATACAAGCAAAAGAATAGATTTAAGAACATAAAATGCTGTGAGAAAATCTCTAAATAGTAAAACTTTGTATTAAATGCATCTATAACTAGCCTTTTCTGTGTGCTTTATGAAATAGTTGATGAGACAAGAGTAATTTTGTCCCCTATAGAAGATGCTGACCATGATTATATTAATGGAAATATTATTGATGTAAGCAAAGTTGTATTTATATTTAATGCAGTTATAATAGTAATGTTTTCAGTTTCAATAATTGTATTCCAATGGATGGATAATTATAGCAAAGTTAGACAAATTACAGTAGTATGTAATCTGTGATCTATATAATATAAAAACACCTAACTATATTTTTAAATTGGTACAAACATGTATTATAATTCAGGATAAATATGAAATATCTAATTAATATTATAGAATACCACAAAACCTTTTATCTCCTCACATATTTCTAATTGAGTGTCATCACAATTAAGTTAAACTATAATTATGGTGTATAATGATGCTAAAGTAAAGAATATAATTTATGGTTGATAGTTTTCAAATAAAACTTGTAGGGTTACAATAGAGCTGGTGAGTATATTGCAACACAAGGCCCCTTGAAGAGCACTGTCCTTGACTTCTGGAGAGCAGTGTGGGACTACAACACTCCGGCCATTGTCATGCTCACTAACTTGATGGAGAAGACAAAGTCCAAATGTGCACAATATTGGCCAAATTCTGAGTCAATATCTCACGGTCCATTCTCCATTACATTGACCAATACCACAACACTGGCTGATTATGTCATTAGAGATCTTACTGTTAAAAATGTAAGAGCAAATGAAATTTTATGTTTGAATTGGCAATATCTGTAACTTAGAAAATTTATCATTTTGTTAGAAAAATGGATATTCATTACATTAAAAGTCTGATTACATAAATATATAAATCAAGATTTAATTAATATACATTTCTGTAATGATTGGGAAGTTGTTTTTTTTTTTAAGTATTATATTAAATTATTGTCGTACACTCAGCTAACTACTGATGAAGAAAAATATGTGAAACAGTTCCATTACACCTCTTGGCCAGACTATGGAGTCCCTCGTCATGCCACACCTCTCATTCACTTTCTGCGAAGGGTTCGAGCTCATCACCACTACTCTAACAGCAGTAGTCTATTAGTTCACTGTAGGTACGTAATCTTTAAGTTTACTTAGAAAAATAATGTGAAAAGTTTCCATAGTGTTTCGGATACTTGTAATGCGGTGGTACATCTCTTGGAATCCTAGCATGTAAGAAAATTATTGTTTTCAGGTTGGAACAAGTTCACTAAAAAAATAATTAAAGTATATTGAACATGCAGATATTTTAAGACTATTATTTTATGATTAAATAACACCAAAATGGTAGATTACATTCTGGCAAATTCAGGGTAGTGATTTGTAATAAGTAATTAACTGATAACAAGTTTATATAAAAAAAATTTTTTTAGTGCTGGAGTAGGAAGAACCGGAACATTCATAACTTTGGATATTGAACTACAGCGAGCTGCAAAGGAGAACTGTGTTGATCCTTTCAATCAAGTTTGCCAGCTTCGTCAGCAGAGGAGTCTCATGGTGCAGACAGAAGCTCAGTATATATTCTTACATGATGCCATTTTAGAAGGTGTCATGACGAAACACACTGAAGTTCCAATGAACAAGCTAAAGAGATACATTAAAGACTTGTCCACTGTTAAGAAAGGAGAGAGTGGATACAAAAAAGAGTTCAAAGTAAACTATTGTTTTCAAATTGAGCACGTTATCACTATGTGATATTATATTGTATAGCTTCTGGAGAAGTTTAACATGGACATAAGAGAAATCACTAATGCTAATGATAAAACTAACAAGGCTAAAAACAGAAGGAGTAGATTACTGCCATGCAAGTTTTCTATAATTTTATATAATAAATAATATGTGTTTGGTTGCATAACTAGTATTATTTGAGGTAAAAATACATCAAATTATAGTTGTTACCCTGGGACTCTGCTTCCAATTATCCAATAATCTTCTAATTGAACTAAGTGTTGATCTGAATACATTGTGATCCACTTCATGCCTTTAGAGCTGGATCCATCTCTGCTATACGTACATTAAAGTTGTAGGTGTGATGATTGTACATTTCTTTGTTTGCTGACCGTCACTATTTTTTTAAGGAATGTCAAGTTACTATAAAAATGTTATGCATGCATAGCATAGAGTGTAATATTCTCAAAATTATGTTGCATAATAGAACAATAATTTTATTGACCTTTAGCATGCATGCTCAAGAGGGTTTCAGTACTCATTCAGTTAGTCAGTCATTCTGTCACACAACATTAAGCTGATCTCAAAGATATCAGCCTCCAGAATATTTTGAAAAAAGCATTAAAATGTCACCTATTGCTATTGCTAGATACAGCTACTGACAAGTTACAGTAAAGATTGGCAAAAAGCTCAGAGTTAAAGAAACCAAAACAATGAAATTGTTTAAACAGTGAATGATTTGCTTACCCTTGTTTCCCCTCTCTTATTCTTTTCCGGTGATGGAAGGCGGGGTTCATAGGTCACTTAATAGAACTAATAATCAACATAATATTGTTGTAGAACGTATTGGTTGAATTTCAATTGCTTTTGCTCAAATTATAGTAAAGATATATTGCTATTTTAAACTAATCGATATTCACACTTTTTTCAGTATAATAAGATTTGTAAAACTAATGTGTCTTCATCTTCATTGTCATCATCATTATATCATTCTGCTCGGTCCGGTAGAGATGGCAAGTTCTTAGGTCAAGTTGAAGTTTGTAGTTATAGGTATGTAAATAATTAGTAATGAAGTTTCTCATAGTGAAATTACCAGCAGTATTAATAGAAATGTTTTTTTTTTTAACTTGGTGAATGACCTCTGCAGAAGCGGTCAAAAAGCAGTTCAACATTTATTGCAGGATGCTTAACAGGTAAGTTGTTATAGGTGTAGTACAGCTGTACAGGCCTTAACAATTTTGTTTCCATGCATTTGTGCTTCCTAAACTTGTTGTTTGAAATGATGAGATTTTTATCAGAAAAATTTAAATACAATATAAATACAATTGTGGAACTGGCAATTACATTAATTATTGCAGGAAATGCTTAACAGGTAAGTTGTTATATAGGTCTGGTACAGCTGTACAGGCCTTAACAATTTTGTTTCCATGCATTTGTGCTTCCTAAACTTGTTGTTTGAAAGATGAGACTTTATCAGAAAAATTTAAATACAATACCTGGCAATTACCCTAATTATTGCAGGAAATGCTTAATAATTGCTTTATAGAGAAAATTATCATTAATTTTAAATAATGTGTGCCAAACTTTTATAAAATATACATAATAGAATAATGTTTTGTTTTAAGTAGATGTGTCGTTGGATGGACCTATGTTCAATTAGCGACAATACACACAGACACTAAGAATGAAATACTCAATAGATAATAGAAAATGAATAATAATAAGGAGCAATTAAAATCTCTATGCTATATTTACCTACTGACATTAAAGTAGAGATTTACATAATCACATGATTAACATCAAAAGTGTAAAAAAACAACACAAAGAATAAACAAAACAAAAACAAAACAAAATACAATTCATCATAACTAAATGATTGCTGTTTACTTACAGTGTGAATCCAGTGTTAGCGATAGGGACGGGCCAAATATATTTGGGTTAAAATTACCAAAATTTATATGATTGGTTGTGCATGATTTGAATATTAATTTATAAGTGAATTGCATGTGTTTTCCTAATTCTCACCAACAGCTAGCTAGCTATTCACAATGGCAAACAATATGTATGGAAATATAAGATTTGAAGTCATTTAATTTTTTTCTTCCTTAAGCGTAAAGAAACCATAATATAGCTACTTCTTAATAACAGATAATGTCAGCAAAGAAATTGTGGCATTTTTTTTTATTGAAAACATTTACTATTGTGAAAGCTGACTTCCATATAGGTAAATAGCTACATCCCATGAATAGTAGCATTTTGAAATAGAACTTGTCATATTGCTAACCCCAAATACACAGCTACTATTAACGGAAGCTTGTTAATTATTTTGTGGGGCCAACAAACTCAATTTAGAGAGGTTATATTGATTTTACTCTTTTTCTATGAAAAATTTCTATTAATTGTTTACAAAAATGATAAACTGAAGAACTGATTAAAATAAAAAGAGCTACATCATTATATGAATAAAGTTCCATTATTTTCTTTCAGGTCACACGTCAACTTGGTGGGATTGATAAAAAACAGAGATATTAAAACTCCGTATAAACACACACCAAACAACAAAAGTATTGCTGCAGTAGCTGGGTGGCCTATGACTGGAAATGAATAAGGAGTTGAATAACTTTCACTGGAAGCCAGCACAAATTTCCTGAACATTTTTTTAGTTTGTTTCTCTTTGTTCATATCCTGTTTATTCAACAATTTTTTATCAGTGGTTTCATCAAATATCTTCTTGCATACTTGTATAGAACGTATCTGAAGTGCGAATGGAATTATGTAACAAGTTATTGTAATAAATCCGGAAAAAGTTAGCACTTGCACTAAATTGGAGGTTCCAAATGCTGCTGCAATAGGAAGTATTGCTACAATAAACTTGAGTGATAACCTAATTAGCCAGTCATGTTTATACTTTGACTTCTCTGAGGTGTCTCTTCCAGTTAAGACAATGTATATGCCATTAACTATTACATGAACTCCTAGTGGGAATCCAGAGATCACGTCAAGGGATGGGAACAGTACAATATAATATGAAAGTATCCGCAATGGCATCGAGTAGTTGGGACCTGTAAAGGCAGCCTAGTAGGAACCAAAATATGTACAGTAAACATAGTAGTAATTGGAAGTTAGATAGCACTGAACTTACCCAATTAAGAGTGCAGTTTTCTTGTACGGCTGCTCTCAGCCATAAGGAGACGGCCACTCCTATTAGCAGATAAGACATAAAAACAGATGCCACTACTGCTACCAGCAACCAGTGAAGGGATTTCTTCTGTTTAATTGGGTGCACGAATGCAGGAATGCTGACCAAAAACATGTAGCCGAAGGTAAATATTGGAATTGATTGCAGCCATCCGAAGACATCAAACTTCACAACAATCGAACTAAGTTCAAGGTTGCTTGTGATAGTGGGATGTGTACTATTATAATCATTTCCAGTGATCAAGCATATATCTACATCTTGAAACAATTGAACAATGCAAAATAATGCAATGATGCATATTGTTGTGAATCTCATTAGTCCAAATAGCAGCTGAAAAAATGCCTGCTCCTTCAGATCTAAAAGTGAGAGTGAAATGACCACACAGGCATACAAAGTCACACTGAGATAGTATGTATACAAACATCCTCCACTGGGGAGAGTATGATGTTGAAAGGCTTTGTCAGGACAAGTTAAGTATGAACTGATGAGATGAAATGGAACTTTAGTAGCCCAGGCTGTTCCGGCAACTGTAGCATCTGACCATATTCCTGTGAACATAAACGCTGTCTGGGCTATAAATACAGCGTATTTAAAATATTTATGAAAAAATATTTCACACAGATCAATGATTTCAAACTTCCGCTTAGTAATTTCAAAATTTGGTGGAGTGTTGGAGGTACATGGTATCAATTCACTAAACAGTTCATCTTCATCACACTCCTTCTCACTATTTGATTTGCTATTTGACTTCATATAATGTAGTGCCTAAACACGGAATCAATAATTTATACAGATTATACAATTATTTAGTGAAGCTACATTACCTGTGCTCTTGCCATTACTTCTAAAACATAATTGCTACCAATCCAAGTGGCTATTGTTATAAAAGTTAGAGTAGGCAAGGCTGCCAAGTAACCACTGTATACAAATCCATAAGGTATGCCAAGAAAGCCTGTTCCAATGCAGTAATTCACAAAAAAGAAGAAGCCAACAGCTATGTGAAGGTTTTTATTCTCTTTGTCACAAGAAGACATAACACGAAAACTCTTTAACTTGTAAACATTAACAATTATGAATAAACGCTTTATAACTTGGAACACTTCCGTTGAAACTAAAATACAATTTCAATTGGTAGCTGAGGAGTTAGCAATTTGAAGGGACGCTTCACACGCAGTCCCGCTAGCCAAGACTTTTTGCCTATGGCGATTCGAACCTTCTACTTCCTCTCAGTGTGCAGCAAGTAAATTTAAAGTATTGGACTAAATTGGCTATCGCAGGCGTTAGTTAGACTATCCTCTGCAAGCAGCAGACAATAACTGGGAGTAGCCAGCGCTGAATTACGAAGTAAACTAATAGCACAAGACTAACTGGTTAGCTATCAAAACAGGTACAACAATAAAATGGAAAGAAGACAAGAGTGTCAGAGAAACAGGAGAGTAGCTCTCTCATATCAGCAAGGAAGAATAGAGGGAGAGAAATATTTAGACTAGAAGCTGGAGAACAGAGAGTGTCCGTGCCCATGGAGAGAAAGAGAGACTGGAAAATATAAAGGTTAAGGATGAGGAGGAAAAATGTAAGAAGAAAGGAGGAACCTGTAAAGCCAGGGAAGAAGAAGAGAAAGAATTGTTGCACACATAGGTAGATGTTATACATTTTTCATTTATTAATAGTATTCATTTAGTTTATTGCAAGATTAAAAGATTTTTTAAGTTAAAAATAAATATAAAAGTGAAAGTGTAACCTTCATCCTCATAAAATATTATCAATGAACATATTACAGGAAAGTTTCCCTTGGGGAGAAATACAATAAGATAAAGAAAATAAAAAAATAAAAAATAATTGTTAGGTACCAATAGATATAATTTAAAATTTTACTATAACAAAGAATAGAATAGAGAAATCTTATGATTGAAAAAGACATCTCTGTAGTTATCCCCCTCTAGCAAAGATAAACCTTCTAGGAGGCAGGAATCCCTTTTGTGGACCTCAGGGGGAGAGTACTGATTTGATTGTGTGCCACCAGTAGAAGCAAGTGATCTTGTGGCATACCTGGTTCTTTACAACTAGTTTCTTGTGTGTGTGGATGGGTGAAGGATGTTCAGGTATGGAGGAATGAAGAAAAATATGTAGCAAGTGGAAAGTAAGTTAAGAATACATATATACAAATATATGTGACATGAGTAAATAACAACTTTAGGTTCGTCACTCTCAACGATTCAATGAGGCCCCATTAAAATGCTGGATTATTATTGAATAAAGTGGAGAAATATGCTGTGCACATTGTGACTGTATGGCAGGTTTGGGTGAAACATGTACCCATATTAGTGCTGTTCTCTTCTATTTGGAAGCATTATATCGATTGAAAGGTACTGAACTTGCACACAGCAAAGATGTGAATGGATAATGCCAAAAAAAAACAAAAAACATGGACTACCTCCCAATTGAGCAGATTGACTTTACCTCTGCTAAAGGTAAAAAAAGGAAGCTGGATGAAGTAATTGACAGCAATAAATTACCGGAAATAAGCTCTGTATCAACACCAGATGTAGTACTTAAAGTCCCTACGAAGAAAGAAAAAGATTCTTTTTATAAAGAATTAAGTCAGGCTGGTACTAAACCAGCTATTATATCTTTGATACCAGGATACTCTAGTACTTATGTCCCGAAAACATTCCTTCCTGAATTTCCCTTACCCCTTATCACACTGTATGATCCAAATTGTTTGAAAATGAGCTTTGATGAACTCCTAAAACAGTGTGATTCAATTGAAATTGTTCTGACATCAGATATGGTCGAGTTGGTTGAGAAAGAAACCAGAGAGCAGTTTAAATCTAAGCTTTGGTACAAATATAGATCAGGATGAATAACCGCTTCTAAAATGAAATCTGCCTGTCGACCAGACCCTGCACAACCATCCCAAAGTTTAATTAAACAAATATGTTATCCTCAGTCATTCACATTTAAAAGCAAACCTACTGATTGAAGCCTCTATTATAAGTCGCTATGAAACACAAATGAAGGCATTACATGCTGATTTCAAAGTAGCTAATAGTGGACTAATTCTCAACGGCCAGTGGCCATTTTTTGGTGCAACACCTGATAGCAAGATATCATGTACATGTTGTGGGACAGGATATGTGGAATTTAAATGCCCCTATTGCCACAGAGGTGAAAGTATTGAGTGTGCTGTAGAGGATAAAAAGTTCTGCTTACAGAAGAAACCTGGTAATCTACAGTTAAATCGTTCGCACTCATAATATTATTATTATCAAGTCCAAACACAACTTTTTGTTGGAAATGTAGATTATTGCGACTTCTGTGTATGCACTTTTTCACAAGATGGCCAGAACAATTTGTACATTGAGCGTATAAATAAAGATCAAGAATTCTGGGACACTTGTGTACAGAGAGCAGAACATTTTATTAGAACAAGCATTCTTCCAGAATTGCTCGCAAAATGGTACACTCGCTCAAATAAAATTTATGCCATAGCCTTTGATACTCCTGGTTCAAGTAAAGAAGGCTCCAGTAACTTCATGGATAAATTATATTGTTACTGCAACCAACCAGAAAGTGGTGATATGATAGGTTGCGACAATGTGGACTGTTCTATTGAATGGTTTCATTTTGAATGCTTGAAAATTATAAATGCTCCAATTGGACAATGGTACTGCCCTGACTGCCGAAAGCTCCCACAGTTTACTAAAAAAAAGAAAAGAATAACGTAACATTTTATATTTACTAAAGCTAGCTAACTGAAAACCATTGTCACAGATTATGTAAATTTTATTGACTAAGCTATTCTATTATCATCTCACGTAATAATATTAATTTTTTTATTATAATTTTAATGTTCAATGCAAATTTTGTTTTTGAATAACCAAAAAGAAATACAAGACAACAAAAAGCAATAAACAAATGTTAAATGACAAAAATTACAACAAATTCTAGTTTAATGACAACAATTATTCAAAAGGCACTATGAGTCACATATTTTACATAAAGCACAACACACAGACACAATTATTATCAATTAGAGGTGGCTGGCTTTCCCTTTTGTGAACATAATGAATGGGCAGAGTAGACTGCAAGATAGAATATTTCTGGGTATCATTCCAATTACTCTCTCCACGTGTATCCGTACATTGGCAATGCTACGAGTGTCATGCACTTCCATTGCTGAAAGTTGTGAGTGACCCTTGGTAAATGCAGGTATGTGAAGGCTAGCCTGCATCATAGCAACAGAATCAGAAATACTGAACCCCCTATCTGCCAAAACAATGTCATCAGGAATCAAATGATCTAGTACACCACAATGGTCAGTAATATGTCTGTCACTCACGCGACCACCCCATGCTTTGGACACATATGAAATTACACCTTGGGGACAAATTCCAACTAGTATTTTAACAGTGTTGTGGTGCTTGTAATTTGACCATGTACAAGCACGGGCATGAAGATTTGATGGCCTTTCCAAAAATATCTCAAAACAGTCAATAATGATGGCGACCTTCTTTCCAAAAGATTCTTGAAAACAAATTGGCATTGTCTCCATTAGAGCGTCACGATTGGGCCAAAAAATAAGATGACATAACCTGTGACTCATAATGTTTATCCATTTTGAAAATATTCTGGATACAGTTGAAAAGGAGACACCAAACCGGTACGCCAAATCTTGCATTTGAGAATTCAAACGAAGCTTCATAAGTACCATTATAAATTCCTGATAAGGTGTAAGCTTGCAATGCTTGTGATGTGCAAGAGCTGGTTCAATTAGATTGAATACTGCTTTAAGAATCTTACTGTTTGGTAGTCCAGTGTAAAATTTCACCTGTTCATTTGGTATCCCAGTGTCTTTGAAGAATGCAGGTAAGCTGACTATCTTTGAACAAGTTTGAGACGCTGAATCTTCTGGGAAATCACTTGTCTGAGTGAATGCATCCTTGACTACATTAAATTCAACTTGAGTGCTAGCATGAACTTCTGTAGTAGATTCCTGAATGGGCATTTCATCTGGAATATCTGAATGAGCAGCCATCACAGAGTCACTGGTACCTTTCTGCAAGGAATCATCCTTGTCCATCACAGAGTCACTAGTACCTTTCTGTCAGGAATCATCCTTGTGTGCTTGCTTTGTATTCCTTCGATTCCATCTCTCTATTGCTGTGGATGACAATCTGGACTTGCTGTGGCCCAAATTCTGTGTTGGGAGCCAGTCTTGATTTGTATCGTCCAATAAATCTGCTGGCTTTCCAGAAATGAAGTGCCTGGAACAGATTCTGTTGTTCATCATAATGTTGTCAGTACGATTAACCCTCAAAATAGCAGCCAAAAACCCGTCTTTCCTCTCGTGTACTTCACCTTTTGCACCAGTAAGGCACAGTTTAGAAGATCAGTCTTTTATGGTGACTTTCCAGATTGTGGTGATTTCTCTAACGTTGGCAGTTTATGTTGTGATACAATATGTGCTCATTTATGTGTGTGATAATATTAGACCATAATTAGTTAACTTTTGTATAATTTTTAAATGTGTATACTCTCAATAAAATATTCATTTACTACTTGATGATTCAGATTCTGAGTGGCCATGGTGATTATGTGGTATAGTTGGGTGCAAGCGCGGTAAATGAGTAATGCATTTAGTAGTTTACGGAAGCAATTTAGTCATGTAAATCCAAGTCAATTAGCGCGCGAACGTCAACGTTGAACGTGAAAAAGGGTTGGTAGCAGCACATGTGCGCATTAATACTGTAACTATTGAAAGAAAGAAATTTAGCGAAGTTTATGGAGTTTTTCGGGAGCTGTACAGCTCATCCCGTCTGTTTTCAATTGTATTTATGTTTCTTACGCCCAGATAATGTACATCAGATAGAAAACGCAAACTGGAGGGCGTTTTCTAGAGAGACAGGATTAAAATCAGTCGATTCTACATACTGTGTCCCAATAAATATTCTAATATTCACAGGATTCAGCAGTACAGCACTGTTAACTTGTACCTATAGTTACTAGAATTTCTTGTTAAATAAAATTATCAATTGTTTTATCTATTTATATTATGTATATGAAAATTGATGAAATGATAGAATTTAAGTAGTACACATATACAAAATATAGTTGTGATCCGAGTTGAAGGTGGAGTGATGCCTGAGTTGGTCCTAATCCTTACAATAAATGGCATCTATAGTAGTAAAAGGAATTGGCATAAACATGGCTGTGACAAGCACACAATTTAACGGCAAACAGCTTAAGTGTGGCTGTATTACAAGTTGCTAATAAATGATAGCTATATCACTGAAATATATTGGCTATACTGGCATTTGTTATTGAACAGTTAGACAATAATCTTACCAACATCCTATCAGGTGGTCCTATCCTGTTTCATTACTACGCAACCTAAGTTAATCGCGATATTATAAAGCTAGAAACGCAGCAATCTGAGAAGAAGCAGCTCATTGTGTACAACGCGCGACTAAAAGCGGGCGCGTTTTGAGTAGGAAACCTGTGGTTTTTCTCTTCACATAGATTTTGTCTCGAGTTTTGGAATAGTACTTTCTCTCCGGTTTTGGAGTATACTGGGGGAATATTTTTAACCGCTTCGGCGCGAGCATTCCAATGAAGAAAAACCCGGATGCATAGCTGCTTCCGTTCTAAAGTTATTCAAGTTTTCTTGTGGCCAGCTCAAATTGGACATACTATAACTGTTATACACTTCACCCCACATGAGCTTTGCATACTCAGTTATACCAGATACACATCAACATGGATATCTATTGTGGGGTAACATGATGGTAAGGTTATACAGAGTGCAATATATGCACATAATAATACATGAGAACTCTAATAAAGAGAAAGCTACTCAGAGCTACATAGCTAGCTATTACCTGTTTGTATTAATAGAGTCCCTACCCAACTCTTGGTAGTGATTAGGTCATAATTGATGGCATAATAATGTTATTTATTCACTCTTGCAATCAGGTTAGTTCAGTATAGAAACACTCAAGATTCATCAGACCCTATATAAGACCAGTAGCCACACCAGTTCTAGTGATGTTAGTTGTCCCCAAGTTGGTAATGGTCATCAATTTCTCGCACAATCAAAATTTATTAAGCAAAGGTGGCCATGAGTTATACAAACAAATGTGGCATATAAATTAACATCTATTATAATAATTAATAAGTTTTGGTCCAAGTAAACAAGCTTTATTGTATAGTAAGTTCTAATAGTATTATTAATGAACCTATAGCTACAAAATTTTGACACTACAAATAATTTAGATCAATTTTTTATCAAAATTTGATATTACTTTTTTTTATTGTTATCATTTACGATGATGTTTGCGGCATTTAGCTATGTCTTTTTGTCACATTGCTTTACATTTTATAGATGAAGCACATTTTTGATTATGCACTAGTGACTGTATGTCTTTAATACTGTAGTTAGACCATAACATTCCAATATAAAAAGAATTAACTCTAACACAAGCAACAGTTGGATTCTCACCAATATGATTGTGTGATAGTTACAGTATAAGATCAGCATTATTGTGATGAAAACAGAACAGCTTTGTTATTTTGCACTGCATATGGCCAAATAATAGCAACAAAAAGGCTGGGTTGATACAAGAATTCATACTGTTATTCATGTCATTCATGTATTTAAGACCTGTGCTACATATTCATAGAGATGCAAAACCACTATTTATTATGGCATTTTAGTCTTACTTCAAAGATCAATACAGTGATATATTTTATCACGTACTACACAGTTGATAATATTATAGTATGTAAAGGTACACAAGTTTACCGTAACATTACACAAATTTATAATAACTTTATTATCATAAATGATTGAATCAGTTTATCTTATCTCACATAGCGACTATAGCCTTTGTTTTTGGCTTCCTTGAAACACTGAAAGTTAATTATAAGCCAATTAGCAGTGTTTGCATGTACAGAATGATAGTTTGGATTGCATTAAAGAATGACAAATGGCAACATGTTTGTGGGAGTGCTTGGGGTCAGCAATATATTTGTGCTGGTGAGGAATAACATGCTCCTCTTGGTTAGTTAGATTGTGTGAAATATTATTTCAAGTACACACAATCTAACTAACCAAGAGAGGAGCATGTTGTTCCTAACAGACAGAAACATATTACAGACCAAGCATTCCCACAAACATGTTGCAGTTTGTCATTCTATGGTTATACAATTCAAACTAAAAGTAATAAAGTTTAAAACATGATTTTAATTTTTAAAATGTTCAATCATTAAAAATTAGATTTTTTTGTACTTGAATATTAAAGTCTCTAGCTAAGCCACTGGTAAAACCATCTTCATCTACAATTAAACACAAAACAGTGTACAAGATTAACATATTCTTAGTATAGACAGACCACATGCACAAAAGGATTAACCACACCCATGTAATCATAACCACACCCTTTTCTGGCCATACCACCCTGAAATTTATAGCTGAAGTGCCTGGGTATATGTTACACAGTAAATAATAGGTATAGCTCTAAAATTCTTTTATTATAGCAACATGTTAAGCAGAGTAATACTTACCATAAAATTGTTGTACGGCTTATCTAAATTTAAAATTGGACAAAAAACTACTTTAAGTGGAGGTTGCGTTTAGGTTTATTATCTGCACTTATAATAAAATTCTAGCTTAGCTTTATTATGCAAGGGGGAAATGTTATTAGTCCAGAGTATATATTGCTATCATATTATGTACAAATGTTGTGTATTTTTTGGGACAAGTCTGCTTTCAGTTTGCTACAATGCTGACTTGAGTAGTATTGGCAATGATTGTAATTTTCTCATATAGTAATGATGCATGTTGTAGATAATGATACATTCAATTTTATGGCCACTTATTCAGTGTAATAAATTACAGTGCATCAAGTTTCGTACTATCCTATAGTTTGGGAATCTCCAACTGGTCCATTACTGATCTGTGGATATGAAAACTTGTACTGAGATTGTGATACTGACCATCTGTATAATTTTTGGGAGTGTTCAAAACTAACCTGCACCTGTTTACTGTTGCACCGTACTAGTTTTTAACTTCAATGTTGTGGTTGGGGATACAGTTAGTTTTCTTAGGCCACCTTGCGTAAGCTCTGGCTGATAGGTACATTTTAAAACTATTTGTATTAGCCGTCTTATGCTTAACTGAAGTAGATAACAGCAATAATGGGAGTATTATATGTAGTGCTACTTATTCTGGGGACCACAGGTGAGTATGAATTTATTTGTATCATATTTAAAAAGCCAAATAACTGAGCTTTCTAGAAGTGTTAAAAAAAGTTGTATGTTTAAGTTCAACTTCATAGTCTTTCCAGCCTTGTCTAATTTTAGTTCATCTGCATAAGGTTTTGCGGTAGTTTACAGTTTGGTAGTGGAATAGTATAACTCCCCGTGTTAGCTTTTGATAGTGGTAGGTATATAAAAGGCTAATCCTTGAAATAGAATAATCACAGACAGTCTTAGAGCATTATATTTGCAGCACAGATTTTGATAGTAGTAGGCATATAAAAGGCTAATCTTAGAAATAGAATAATCACAAGAGCATTGTATTTGCAGCCCACTTATGAAAAATATGTAAGCTTCAATACACTTATTGTGATAAATTTTAAGTAACTAGAATAACTATTACTGCACTTGTTAAGCATTTTTTTATGTTGATATTGAATATGAAACTGCTCTATGTTAATAAACCTGTTTATGGCAATGTGGTAAGCAATAATGCAGTGCTTAATTTGTATTAATTTATATGTTAAATTACCAAACTAGTTTCAATTAATTGTTTCCTGTCGGGTTTTAGTGAACTTTTGATTTATTACACTTTTTTTTTATAAATTAATGGGAATTAATTGTTATTTTGACGTATTCAATGCTACTTTAATAATTATAACAATTTCTTAAAATTGATATTATTATTATGGTGAATATTATTTAACTGCAATGAGTATTATAGATAATAGAAGCTATTGAATAGATCTAAGATGAAAACTGCATTTTTTTTCAAACTACTACACACTTTCTTTATTGGTAAAACATGTCAAACTTACCCAACAGCTCTAGAAAGGGATAGCTGTGTATACATTAAGCAACTTTAAAGTTGATATCAAGACATTACATTAATTAACATAATTATAGATGATTTTTCTTTGTGTAATATTATTGCAGCCATTACAGTTCACACGCATATATCAGTAACATCACTCCCGGATTTACTATTCAGTGAACATAAGAGTATTGTAGAGGGATCAGTTCTCTGGCTCTATTGTGAGGTCAACTCCATTTCTGATACTCTGTCAGTAACTTGGAATAAAGATGGAGGACAATTAATACACAATGTTCCTCATATTCGTTTGAGAACTTCTAACACCTCCTCCTCCACTACCTTACTACTAGTGATAGATAATGTAGTGTCTTCTGATGCTGGTATCTATCAGTGTACTACTAGGGATGGGCAGAATTATGTTAGAGGAGAATCATTGACTATGACAGGTGTTATCTTATCAATTTCAAAAATGTTAATATTATTACACATTTATTGTTTCAGTTTTATCTTCCAGAACACCTGGAATATTGAGGATTATATTTAAAGATCCCCTTACAACTGGACTTAATGCAAACAGAACAGGGACTCATAGTGGGCGTAATATTTCCCTATCCTTCACTGCAGGTCATGTTGGAGATAATGAAATGAATTATTCGATTCCTACTGTGCAATGGCTGAAAGATGGGAATCCGTCTGCTTTAGTTTCCACTGATACTTCAGTTGGCACAAATGGTCAATTAAGTTCTACTCTCTCATTTACTTTTACTACTTCTGATGCTGGTGTGTATCAGTGCATCTTTATTGATAGCAATTTGCAAATTTATGGATCATTTCCACTTAGAATAGATACTGGTAAGTCTAATTGAACCCGCACAACATATTTAGTAGATCAAGAGCACTTCTTGTATCGAAACATACTGATTGAACATGCAATTATTATTATTAATATCAATACATCATATAATGCAGTAATATTGCCAAAATTAAGCCTTGTAGTATTGTTTATAATTTCATAGCAGTGTCTGTACATTGACTTAAAATTATGTATAAAATAAACAAAATATGCGTTATATTGGGCTTAGTTTAAAGAAATTGTTTTTGATATCTTAATTATATTCTAGGTAATGTCACTATTCCTGCAAGGGTATCACCACAAATAGTCTTTCATACTGTACCTAATAAATTAGTGTTGGAAGTTTCTAGTGAGGGAGAATATGATAACATTGTTTGGAACAGAGATGCTGTACCATTAGATGCAAGTTTATTAGCTCCTGCCAAACTCAGTGAGTTTGTTAATTTTTTTGAAATATTTGTTCGTGAACCAACCAGTACATCTGACTATGGTTTATACGATATCTTCTATTCTGGTGCTGGAGGACTTGGTACTACAATTGCAGTTGTCTTTGCAGGTAAATTAATATTTCATTTTATGACATTTAAATTAATGTGTGTATTTCATTAATCTTAAGAATTATTTTTAACAAAGTTTAATTGTTTTCATTTAGTATTACCTAACACCACAACTGAGCAAGTTAAAAAATTGTCCATACTGGAAGGAGGTAATATTGCTATCTCCTGCTGTTCCATTGGAGGACCAGTACCAGTTATCACATGGACTCTTAACAATCATAACACTGAATTTAGCCAAACAGATATTATTAATGAAGCTTCCATATCATCTACTAATCATGTTACTATTGGTAATATAATTTCAACACTGCACATAGCAGATGCCCAGCATCCTACACATGATGGAGTATACACATGTACTGGAAGAAATACTGCTTCAAATTCTCATAATAACAGTAGTGTGAATATTACTGTTATGATAAAAGGTACACTGCCTGAAAAGTATTCATTGACAACCAAAACAAAATTGTAAATTAGTGTATAATGTGTTGATAACTAGTTTGTTAACCTCTACAGCCTTGTAATTTTTTTGTTAACTCTAATTACCAATACAGTTTACGGATTTTGTTATGGTTGTCAATGGACACTTTTTACCCTGTGGTAATTCAAGCATAGCATAAAATTGTATGCTGAGATATATTTTATTTGTCATATTTGACTTTTGTCTTCATTTATGATAGTGGGTCATTTATATTTTCATTATGCTTCTTCATATTATAAAGTTTAATCTCAAAATAGTTACAATTATAACATTTAAATTATTATACTTATTTATATTTGAATTTCTGTTTTTTTTTTGCATGTGAGGTGTTCATGTTCATTCTATTTGTACACAATAATGTATACATTTCAAATTTTTGCCATATGTATAGTCAACACAGACAATAATTATTATAGCTATGAAGTTTGTGATACTTTTGTACTCCCTTGAAAATTTCTCTGTTTTGTCTTTTTCATCAGGCAACATTAATATAGTAAGCATAAGAACTGTACAATCATATACACTGTTTACAATAGACAAGAAATCAAGGTAGTCTAAACAAAAAGTAATTGTACTTGTGCACCCTCATTATTTTTTACTTTGGGAATATCCACAAGTTGCCTTTAGCCACACCCACTTCTTGGCCTGACCCATTTATGAGAGCTTCTTCCATCCATTTTCTACATATAAATATATAATAGTTAGGTGCTGATTCAGAGGGAAATACTGAATTTAGGGTCCCTGAAGGCCCTTGATTGTAGCGTCCCTTGCGCAGCGAGGGTGCTACACTTAGGGCCTGAAGGACCTTAAAAAACAGTGCTTGCAGTGCCTAACTAATTTAGAACCTAGCAATAGTTCCTAATAACACTATTCTACATATAGAAGCCCTGCCCAGAAGACGGGGACACTACATATAGAATCCCTCCCTGAGGACCAAAGAGATTTAAAGTCCGTCTGTCACAATATAAAAACTACACCAGCTATATTCTAAAGCATAAGAGAATAACCGAAATTAAATAGAATAAGTCAATATTATATAAAATAATATAATAAAAATATAAAATATATCCAATCATGTGTGTATACAGTAATACCAGAGGTCACAATAGAAGTCAATTGGAATATTATGATGGAAGATCAAATTGATATGGCCACACTGACTTGCAACGTAGTAAGAGGCAACCCAATGGAGTATAGTTATGAATGGACATTCAATGGAACTGAATTAAATAGTAATATTTCTCGTCTTATTTTAACAAACCTTACGATTAATCAGACAGGAACATATTACTGTTCAGTAACTAATGAAGCTGGAACTGGGACAGGAAATGTTACTCTCACTTATGGAGACGAAAGTACATGTGAGTTCATTATGGAAACATATTGATGCAGAAATATGTGCAAGTCACATATACATTACACACAGATATTCCTTATAATACATTTTTAGCAATGAAGAATAGCACTACAGTGGAAACAATTGCAATACGATCTGGAAATGGATTGGCAATAGGATTATCAGTTTCATTTTTACTAATCATTATGGTTGTGTTAGTGATCATTACTGCTATAGTGTAAGTTATTACACTTCACTATCTGAGAGAGTATTATTGATAAAATATGTTAGCTAACTACTCTATAGTAATAGCAAATTTTATCAGTTCTAACAGTCAATGTCATTTTATTTACAACTTAAACTGATGTTTTTACTTCTTGCCGAAGTCTTGCACCACACTAATTGAAATATGTTAACTATTCCATAGTATTATTATTTATTGTTTAAATTGGTATGCATTAAATATTTAAGGTTACGAAAGCAGCACATTGTCCAAAAAATAGCGTCCTTCAAGGTACAATAAGTGAATGTTTTCACATAAAATAAATTTGATGATATTATGCTAATTAGCTTCAGAGTGCTTCCAACTTGGAGCAGTTACAGATGAGCTATGTCGCCCCTGAAGAAGGATCTCATATCAGACCACCCATTCCAATTGCCTTCTTGTTTGATCATGTAGTGAAAATGAGCATGAATGTCAACTATGGATTTGAGGAAGAATATCAAGTAATTATTTAATAGTCTGCAATTTTCTATCATAATTTATTGAGATTGTTTTATCAATTAAAATATTTTGTTTTTGTTTTTTTATGTAGATAATTCATGATAAGTCTCCACAGAAGTCAAGTGATATCAGTTCTCTTCTTCAATACAAGCAAAAGAATAGATTTAAGAACATAAAATGCTGTGAGAAAATCTCTCAATAGTAAAACTTTGTATTAAATGCATCTATAACTAGCTTTTTTCTGTGTGTTTTATGAAATAGTTGATGAGACAAGAGTAATTTTGTCCCCTATAGAAGATGCTGACCATGATTATATTAATGGAAATATTATTGATGTAAGCAAAGTTGTATTTATATTTAATGCAGTTATAATAGTAATGTTTTCAGTTTCAATAATTATATTACAATGGATGGATAATTATAGCAAAGTTAGACAAATTACAGTAGTATGTAATCTGTGATCTATATAATATAAAACACCTAACTATATTTTTAAATTGGTACAAACATGCATTATAATTCAGGATAAATACGAAATATGTAATTAATATTACAGAATACCACAAAACCTTTTATCTCCTCACATATTTCTAATTGAGTGTCATCTTAAGTTAAACAATAATTATGGTGTATAATGATGCTAAAGTAAAGAATATAATTTATGGTAAATAGTTTTCAAATAATACTTGTAGGGTTACAACAGAGCTGGTGAGTATATTGCAACACAAGGCCCCTTGAAGGGCACTGTCCTTGACTTCTGGAGAGCAGTGTGGGACTACAACACTCCGGCCATTGTCATGCTCACTAACTTGATGGAGAAGACAAAGTCCAAATGTGCACAATATTGGCCAAATTCTGAGTCAATATCTCACGGTCCATTCTCCATTACATTGACCAATACCACAACACTGGCTGATTATGTCATTAGAGATCTTACTGTTAAAAATGTAAGAGCAAATGAAATTTTATGTTTGAATTGGTAATATCTGTAATTTACTAAAATATTTTGAAAATTTATCATTTTGTTAGAAAAATGGATATTCATTACATTAAACGAGGTTTGATTACAAAAATATAAAAATCAAGATTTAATTAATATACATTTCTGTAATGATTGTGAAGCCGTTTCTTTTTTTAATGTATTATATTAAATTATTGTCATATACTCAGCTAACTACTGATGAGGAAAAATATGTGAAACAGTTCCATTACACCTCCTGGCCAGACTATGGAGTCCCTCGTCATGCCACACCCCTCATTCACTTTCTGCGAAGGGTTCGAGCTCATCACCACTACTCTAACAGCAGTAGTCTATTAGTTCACTGTAGGTATGTACACTTTAAGTGTACTCAGACAAAATAATGTGAAACGTTTCCATAGTGTTTCGGATACTTGTAATGTGGTGGTACATCTCTTGGAATCCCAGCATGTAAGAAAATTATTGTTTTCAGGTTGGAACAAGTTCACTAAAAAAATAATTAAAGTATGTTGAACATGCAGATATTTTAAGACTATTATTTTATGATTGTCAAGAGGTAACCCCTATATTATGTCACAATAATAACCGATGTACAAATATTATGAAGAAATAACACCAAAATAGTAGATTACATTCTGGCAAATTCAGGGTAGTGATTTGTAATAAGTAATTAACTGATAACAACATTTATATAAAAAAATTTCTTTAGTGCTGGAGTGGGAAGAACCGGAACATTCATTACTTTGGATATTGAGCTACAGCGAGCTGCAAAGGAGAACATTGTTGATCCTTTTAATCAAGTTTGCCAGCTTCGTCAGCAGAGGAGTCTCATGGTGCAGACAGAAGCTCAGTATATATTCTTACATGATGCCATTTTAGAAGGTGTCATGACGAAACACACTGAAGTTCCTATGAACAAGTTAAAGAAATACATTAAAGACTTGTCCGCTGTTAAGAAAGGAGAGAGTGGATACAAAAAAGAGTTCAAAGTAAACTATTGTTTTCAAATTGAGTAAGATATCACTATATGATATATTATGTTGTATAGCTTCTGGAGAAATTCAACATGGACATAAGAGAAATAACCAATGCTAATGATAAAACTAACAAGGCTAAAAACAGAAGAAGTAGATTACTACCATGCAAGTTTTCTATAGTTTTATATAATAAATAATATGTGTTTGGTTGCATAACTAGTATTATTTGAGGTAAAAATACATCAAATTATAGTTGTTACCCTGGGACCTCTGCTTCCAATTATCCAATAATATTCTAATTGAACTAAGTGTTGATCTGAATACATTGTGATCCTCTTAATGACTTTAGAGCTGGATCCATATCTGCTATACGTACATTAAAGTTGTAGGTGTGATGATTGTACATTTCTTTGTTTGCTGACCGTCACTATTTTTTTAAGGAATGTCAAGTTACTATAAAAATGTACTGCATGCAAAGCATAGAGTGTAATATTCTCAAAATTAAATCTTTACAATAATATTATGTACTTTGTTATTTACATTGAACTTGTTTTTTTTTTGCACGTAACTATTACACAATTGTAGACAATTACAATCGAGTCAGTTTGATGATGAAGATAGGACAGTTGGGATCTGATTATATCAATGCCAGCTACATAGATGTGAGCACTTTTTGGTGTATGCATTGTATTTTCAATTTGTATTAAACTATTGCAAGTTTAATTCACAATACTTACACTAATGCAATGTTTATTGTGGTGAAAGCATATATTATACAAAAAAAACACATTTTTTATTAATATTTTATTTAATCATCATAATATAACAATGTGCATCAATATGTAGAACTACTCCAAGTCTGGTGCCTATATTGCTACTCAGTGTCCACTAGAAGACACAGTGGAGGATTTCTGGAGAATGGTTTGGGAAAAATCGATAAATACTATTGTGACGCTAGCCCAAATGCAAGAATTTCATGAGGTACTATATCTATTCCTTTGAGAGGTGTGTTCATTTTCTATTTAATTAATATTTTACTTAAACCATCTTTCTAGGATGGATGTTATCAGTATTGGCCACTCCATCTTGATGCTCCTGAAAAGATTGGTCATTTTACCATTGAGATAACTTGGGAACAAACATCAGAACACTACATTATGAGACAACTACTGATTAAATTATCAAACAAAGTATGCTTATGATTTTATCTTAAAGTACAAAAAATCTAGATTTAATCTTTTGCCATGGAAAATCCATAATATTATTATATGTTAATATAATGTGACACATAATTATGGCATTGCTATAATTTACTAAACACTAAATTGTTTGTAGTCTAGTGACAGCCTTGTGGTTACTCAATATCACTTCACTTCCTGGCCAGAAGGAGGGTGCCCTTCTTCTACATCCAGTGTACTCGATTTCATAAATCAGATCATAAGACACACAGAAAGGAATAGTGAAGATAAGCCAATTATTATCCACTGCAGGCAAGTTTGAGATTTTTAATATATATATAGAGAGTGTGGTGTTGTGTTACATTTGAGCAAAAAACTACTTCTAATTTCAATGAAAATATGAATATTAAAATTACTACATTGTCCTGATAAATGTTGCCTATAAGAAGCTACACAAATAATGTTTTATGTAATTATGTGATAGTATTTAAGGGTATTAGATCACTAATATTTATGGTGGTATTAAATAAACAAATAATCTTCTACATTATTAATTTGGCTTAATTGATCTCTTATCTATTCACAGTTACACCTATTGTACTTACAATTTCTACCTATTTATACTTTGTTTTTAATTAGCTATAAACACAAATTATTAGACTTTATAATATTGTTATAATTGATTTTAGACTTTATAATATTATTTTGATTAAGGCATAATAGTGCAAAGATAAAATCAAGCAGATAGAGTAAGTTTATAGCTAATAAATTTTTCCTTGCTTCATTTTGCAGTGATGGTATAGACAGAACTGGAGCATTTTGTGCTATTCTCTCAGCCATAGAGCAAGTACGATCAGAGGAAGTAGTGGACATATTTCATGTTGTCAAACATCTTCGTACACAAAGACCACACATGGTTCAGATTGTGGTAAGTATTCAATGATATGTTAGCCCAGCAAGCAAGATACTAATGCAGCAAAGTCATTACTTGTGATAATACATTTTTCAGAAATATCAGTACAATTATATATCTTCAATGAAACCAATATATTTATTAAAATAGCTACTTTACTGATTTAAAAGTACTTTCTAATTATAGATATAGTTTTAAAAAATTTTAAAATATATTATTGATGAAATTGAGAAACATTACTACAATAGAGTCTAATTGTAGAGATTTAAATTTTTATCTATGATATTCTTGTAAAAAAGCAATTGTCATAACCAAATATAAGACTAATTTGAAGATGAAATAACATTATTACATAATAATTATATTTTCAATTATATGATGTATGTATATTTTAATCTTACAGCAACAGTATATTTTTTGCTATGAAGTGATGCAAGACTTTGTAACATCTCTAAGCCTCTACTCAACATTTATTTGAAACACTAATACAGCTACATTGGTTGATTTTGGTGTGATGTAAATTTCATTTTTATGATAGTGAAAATATTATTTCAATAGTGCTTATAGAAAAATGTATTATGTTGAAAATATGAATAATAATATATAAAATAATGCAAATGATTTAATAGATAATCTCCATAATAATGTAATAATTATCACTTACATTGTATCAGAAATACTTCTGACTAGTGAGTAGGTTCACCACTTACATCACTTCAGTAGTTCCATTCAAATGTTTGTCCTTAGGTTATACACTTAAGTATCTCACATAATAATACACTGAATGTCTACCTGACTTTCAGCTCCTGTAAGTATAAGTTTTGAGACTTATAGTACTATGCTGCTTAGCAGCTTCCAGTTGAATATTCTGATATGTAATGCCTTTTCTATAGCTAAGTCTTGCAGTGGCGCTGTTCAGGACAACTTCAAGTGTATTGAAACATTCTTTGCTGTCTTTGTTAGAAGTAAGCAAAAGCATAGAGAGAACTTTAGTTCACTCCACAGTCTGTCACTTGGGGTAGCTAGACTGGGGCAAGTGTGACAGTGGCCCAGTAGGTAAAGTTAAGAGTTGAACTCACTACACAAGCACAAATATTTTTTAAGGCTACATAATATATTATGAATTGCTAGTTATTCCAATACAACAAAAAAGTTCATGCTCAGTATTTACAACAGAAAAAGGAAGTTAAGCCCCCGCAACAATTCAGTTCATCCTAATATAAATGACGCTATTTGTGGTTCTTGCTGTAGTTGAGACTTTTACTATAGGCTTATATTTGTCTGTATTCAATACTTGCTGGTGCACTAAGTTAAAAAGTCAGAAGTAAAGACATTGAAATTAATACGACAGTAAATAACAAAGGGCAGGGTGATACAGAGATATAAGGGACCTTCGCAGTTAAAGTCTTGCAACTTCTATCTTCCAATGGAATTATTGGGTGTAGAAAGTTAATGCGCTGTTAATCTCATCAATAATTGGTCTTTACTTGAAAATCCATTGTTCAATAGTTGTGTCACTAAAATAATCTTATGTTTTTATCTAATAGAGCTCCCATACAATAGACAATTTTTTAAATAGCGAAGTTTGAGAATATGGCTAAAGCCTAACAATGTTGTTATATCGAAATTTACTCGTATCATGCAAGGATTTTTAATTGTTTATTATGATTTTTTTCACCAATTTCTACATTCAGTCAGTCTATCAGCAAGACTGATCTCTACATTTTAAACTATTAGCAGTGCCTCAATACTTTGCCTGCATCATACACAAAATAACTGGGTTAATGAGTGATGTATTACTTCTATATACAATGATGTAGTTACAAGTGAAACTTGTGCATTAACTTTATGTTTATACATAACATCAAATGTATGGTGTATTAATATTATGCTTTTAGAATATCTTCCTGTGTAACAACAATGAGTTTATGAGTATTTCATTTAATGAGGCAGACTTGGTATTTGGTATATTACCAGTAAAGTTTTAACAACAATGAATTTACGAGTAATTAACCCTCAGAGCACATGAGTGAGAGGGTTAACGTAGTCTTTTTTGTCATTTTATCATTGCTAAACGCATTTACTTGGGATTGGAAATGTATCAAGTGCCCCATAGAAACTGTACAAAACGCTAATCTGAGGCGTGTAACATTTACTACTATTGATCACTGTTCCACAAAGCTGGTTTACCTACTGCACGAGCCTCATAATTATCTATTTCTATGTTACTTGATATTTTCTATGAAAAATAATCAGTGATTCAAGTAATACCTACTCCCTGCAGCTAATCAACTAAAAAATGTTTTGATCCCTATAACTGGTTGAAAAAGAAACAAAAGTTGCAGGTTTGAACCCAGACTATAAAAACTTGAGACCACAATAATAGTTGTGATTCGAGTTAAAGGTGGAGTGCAGCCTGAGTTGGTCATAATCCATATAAAAAAAGGCATCTAGTAGTGAACAAAAGAAATTGGAATAAACACAGCTTTGACAAGCACAAAATTTTAATTTAACAGCAAAAAGCTTACGTGTGGCTGTATTACAAGTTGCTAGCTTAATGACAGCTATATCACTCTGAAATATTATTTTTATTTATTTTGTAAGTATTTTCAGATGAAGTAGACAAGTTGGCTCATGTTCCCATTTCTTCTTGTTCTTCATATGATGAGAACTTTGCCAAGTTTTATTATTCCCCTCGAGCTATTACAGAAGATTCCTCCACAGTCATGGTATGGTGTGTGTGTGTGTGTGCATGCGCATATGTGTGTTCATGTATGTATGTGTGTGTGTTTGGGCATGATACTATATTGTGATGGGTTGGACTGATAGTAATTCAATGATAGAGAGTGTTGTTAAATCGCAGCAAACAATTATCAATTAGAAATTTCATGAAATGCAGGTTCCAGTTGTCAGCACATCTTGTTGAATCAACTATAACTATAATGTAGTATAGAATTTAAGGCTGCTGGACAAGTGTTAGTGCTAGAATATCCCAGTGACAATACTGTATATGCACTAATTACAGGGTCAGTTTTAGAGTACTGTTGGTACGGGTTGGTAAGAGACCTATGATTTATTCCCAAAAAAGACAAGCTGGTTTAGAGCAGCTTGAATTGCTGGAAATATATTATAAAGTTGTGTGTGTGTGTGTGTGTGTGTGTGTGTGTGTGTGTGTGTGTGTGTGTGTGTGTGTGTGTGTGTGTGTGTGTGTGTGTGTAGAGTGTGATTAGTATGATGGATGAGATGAACCTTATCAAGCCATGGAAGATAGAAAGGACAACTTTGGCAAAGTAAGTTTGAGTTGGGAAGACATTGCCCGTGCCAGTCTGGACCTGATGTATACAAGACTAATGAGAAAACAACAACAACAACAACAACAACAACAACAAGAACTAAAGGTGTGTATTTTTTAAGGTTGTTGATTGATTAAAGCCTTTCCAAAGTCGGTAAGTAAAAATGAAACCCTTATTTTACATCCTTGAGTGTGTACTTAAACAGTATATTTCCTGTTTCTGTGACACTAGGTGGCACAAATTCAAGCATTGAAATCAGCATTTTTTGACTTTACCCCTTAACTAGTACATAGAGACCTTGTAGCTTGAGAATTTCAGGGTCCCAGACTTCCTGGAAGTCAGTATTGAAATTTTAAGCATTTAGAGTGACAAAAACACAGTTTTTTTGTGTTCCATTGTAAATTATGTCCATGGACAGTTACACTCTTAGTGGGTTCGTCTGACTGACTCAGTTAAATAATATGTACTTGGACTCATTTAAGGGATACCCAGCTATTCTAGGGGATGCCAAGCTATTCTAGGGGATGCCAAGCTGTTCTAGGGGATGCCAAGCTATTTTACCAACTAGTTTTAGGGATACTCAGCTATTCTTCAGTATAGTGACTTTCTTGTGTGACACAAAAAACAGCTACAGTTGATCAATACACTTTGGATTCATCAAACTGAAATGTGCATTTTGTTAGTTCATTTTTTTTTTTAATTTGTTGAAGGTTTGTTTTGATGGTGAAAAAAGGCTATCGTGACACTGCCTACCACAACTGAAAGCATGCCCTGTCCCATTTCAGCTATTTGGTGTACAAGAATTGTGAGGAACTGCCCCTGCTTAATGAACTGGAGATGTTGGCCCTCTTCATCTCTTGCCTAACCCACGACATCAACCACATAGGCGCTAACAATGCCTTTCACATCTGCTCAGTAAGCATGAAGAGCAGAGATGAAAGTGTATGGCACAGATGAACTAGCTGGATAAACAGGCCTGAGAGCTACGTAATATGAGTTAATTGATGGTCGCTAAAATAAACCACCCAATGGTTGTTTTAAATGTTGCTGTATTCTACAGAATTCTACACTGGCATCACTTTACAGCTCCGTGGGTTCAGTCATGGAGGTAAGTCAATGAATTCAATGTGTGAGTGAAGTATTGGGAATGACTGGTTTTCGTCAATGTATGAGGCACACAAATGAAGATGGTGGTTGTAACTGACTGAGGCTGAGATGGCTATCTTTAAATGATCATGTGTGTGTGTGTGTGTGTGGAAATCTTAAGAAAACAACTCTTTTTTGGCAAATGAATTAGTGTAAGTCTATACATCCTTATATTATGTTAAGTGAGCGAGACATTATACAGGGGTAACAAGTTGAGAATCGGGGATATGTTATATGTGTGTATATTTGGTACATATGCCCCTTAAACACACGTGTAGGTGCCTTTTTTCTCCTAAAAACATGGCTTTTTAGGCTAGACCTTAGTTTATTCTGATACTACAGCAGGTCTTACTTTAAACTTGGGCTCCATATTGTGAGATAATTCCTGCTAAATACGTGTTTTTTAAAGTCACAAAAGTTTCTGCGCTGGTTACTATGGCACTGAAAAACCTTTATCAGACAAAATTTCACAACTTTGCTGTTTTAGTGTGGCTGCTAAGTGCTGCTTGTTGGTTGTCAAGCTAAAATTACAAAAATATCTTTGGCCTTTTTTTGTAGCTGAGAGCTTGTTCAAGAGTTACTGGTAATTGTGGTAGTCTTAATGGCTTAAATTTGATACTATAGAAATTACCACTACTCAGGAAATTGGTGGTAAGAAAGTAATTCTGTATTTGCTTGCTATAATTAATGGTCAACTGCTATATATATATATATAATATTATATATATATATTATATATAATCCACTTTAGTCTACATGAAAAAAAGCTTCTTCAGGTAAAATACATATATTGTAGCTTAATAACGCAGGCTTGTTTGATATTTGTGCACAAGCACACCACTAGTTTATATCCATGTTTGGATATATGTATGTCATTTTGGTACTTTGCTTGGTAGTTGACCCCAATCCCATACTCCACTAAACAGAATACTTAGGTTTATTGATCATTACCCGTATCATCAATTGTTTATTACTTCAAATTAGGTTGTGTCTGATATGTCTGATTTTTTGTGGACGCAGTTAAGTCTTACAAACCTTAAAGAGTTCCTTTTCCATTGAAATTAGTGGCGGTTGAAGTTATGTTGGCTAATGTGCTGTTTGTCATAGTAATAGTCCTACACGGCAGTATTGTTCTTACTTGAAGATCCATTGTCCTATAGTCAAGTCACGAAAGTAAGACTTGTGTTGGTATATCCAGTGAGTAAGTGTATGTGAAAGTGTAGAGCATTACAGCTAATGCTTAGCTTAAGAATAGCACAATGTTAACCACTACCAAAAAAACCAACATATTAGTGGCCTTTACACAGCTTATTTGGCTTCTGCTATAGTAAGCAAGTCACCATTTAGGGTAAGAGTGTAAACTGTGTGGTAATTCCTTAGAAATGCACTTTTTTTGTTGTTGTTTGTTGTTGTTTTTTCCAAGTCAAATAGTTGCAGAGAGTGGTTACGATGGTATTGAAACCCCTTACCATATGTAATTTAACACGCTGCCATTTTTACGTAGCTAGAGTGCTTTTTGTCAAGAACACAGGTCACTTAGATGAGGCTATCACTACTATGGCCAATGGCTACACGAACACTTTAACTACTTTTAGGACTAAATAGACTGAATGATGCCTTCGATAACTAGGTGAACAGGATCTAAGACATTAACTTCATGCAAGCTAAATGAATGCAGCTGCATACAGATATTGTAAAGGCGGAAATCAGCTTTTATCATATTTTACCTGGTTTGATCTGCTTGTGCACAATAGCTCGCTCGTTATTTGTGCTGAAGCACATTAATATTATTTGAAGCTGTTTCTCAGACCTATCAGTGCAATTACATAATCCTTTACACACACACACACACACACACACACACACACACACACACACACACACACACACACAATCACAGAGACATCACTTTGCCCAGACTGTTTGCATCTTGAACTCGGAGTCCAGCAACATCTTTGAGCATGTGTCCCGTGAGGAGTACAAGATGCTTTTGGACCTCATCCAGCACAACATCCTCTCCACTGACATTCAGCACCACCTCAAAATCATGAAGGATGCAAAGAAAATGGCTGACAGTAGGACATAATCTTGGAGTTTGTTTGTCTTGCAAGTTTTTATTCATTGTGTGTTAGTGTGGTAGCTATAACAACACTGAATGGTTGTTCAGTGTTGAGACTGCTGGAGTCGAGTTCTTAAGTATTAGTGGATCATATCAGTTATGAGATCCCACGATGTGAATGGCAGAAAAGCCTCCATAGTCCCTCTTGTTGACAGAATCTATTTATTAACTGTCAGCATGAGTGAGGGTTAGCATGCCAATGATTATTTTGTCAAATATCATAATTTACCATTTGACTTTTTTTCCTTTTTTTAAAATACATTACAAGTGACACTTCTTAAGTTCATGCCACATTAGCCCTATTCACAATTGCTTGGATAGAGAAAGTAAGAAAAAATATAGTGTGACATACTGTGGGTTTTCTTTCTGCAATTCACTGTAGCATGCACATACATTGTAGGCACTTGTCAATAATCTGTATGTCCAGCAGCTTTTTATCTGTCTCAATAACGACAGTACCTAAGCTTTGAAGCTCTAAGGGTTCGGCACTAGTGTTGGCCTATTTATCTTTTTAGGTTTCATTTTGTTAATTGTTGACATTATTTTATAGCATCAATAGATCAGTTAGTGTAACAATTGTTATAGGTAATGCTGGCAATGAATTACAGTTAGAGATGTTCAAATTGAAATCAACTCACTGCTGAACTAACAGAGTTGTAGAATTTTAATCAACTCACTGCTGAGCCAACAGAGTTGTAGAATTTTAATCAGCAAGTGCAGAATTGTCCTGCAATAACAAGAGACTGCTTGTTTAGTAAGCATCTTGTTATTGCCGTGGCTCGGTGGTAATAGAAGATACACGACAGCCCTTAGGGTTAGTTGTGTCCTCAAACAGTGTAGTGACAAGTAGCTATTGCCATTGTAAAATGTACTCATTACATATACTTTAGGAGTACATTGTCAGTGTTGTTGTATAGAAGTACATTGTCAGTGTTGTTGCTTAGAAGTACATTGTCAGTGTTGTTGTTGTTTAGGAGTACATTGTCAGTGTTGTTGTTTAGAAGACATTGTCAGTGTTGTTGTTTAGAAGTACATTGTCACTGTTGTTGTTTAGAAGTATAATATTGTCACTGTTGTTGTTTAGAAGTATATTGTTAGTGTTGTTGTTTAGAAGACATTGTCAGTGTTGTTGTTGTTTAGAAGTATATTGTCAGTGTTGTTTAGAAGTACATTGTCAGTGTTGTTGTTGTTTAGAAGACATTGTCAGTGTTGTTGTTTAGAAGTACATTGTCACTGTTGTTGTTTAGAAGTACATTGTCAGTATTGTTGTTTAGAAGTACATTGTCAGTGTTGTTGTTGTTTAGAAGTACATTGTCACTGTTGTTGTTGTTTAGAAGTACATTGTCAGTGTTGTTGTTGTTTAGAAGTACATTGTCAGTGTTGTTGTTTGTGTTTGTGTTTCTCTCTTATAGTTGGATATGACGCCACTAATGGTGACCATCACAAGCTTTTGAGTTCCATCCTCATGACCTGCTCTGACTTGTTGTCTGGGACTAAAGAGTGGGAGTGGTCCAGGCGTATCTCCGACCTAGTCTACACGGAGTTCTTCACCCAGGGGGACATGGAGAAGACGCTCGGTAAGACCCCCATTGAGATGATGGACAGGAACAAGGCACGCATACCAGAGCAGCAGCTCGGTTTCCTGGACAATATTTCTGGACCAGCCTACAAGTGAGTCTTATACTATACTGGGGAGTAGGTAGGATGCGGTTTGTGTTTACATGCGTGTGTTTGTGTACATGCACATGTGTGTACATGCACATGTGTGTTTGTGTGCACGTGTCATAACTGTTCTTCAAGGATAAGTCTGATTCATATTCTATTATTGGTTGCTGCAGGATCTATTGCCAGGTTCTACCAGTGCCTTTGAAAACCTCCAGTCCAATAGGAAGCAGTGGGAGATCATGTCAAAGGCCATATAAAAACTATCACAGACAACATTCTGTAGTGTAACCTTCACGTTCATATTTTTAAAGTCCAGCCATTCCAGTTTTCACTTTCCATAAATTAATATTCTCTACCAATCCAAGTGTGATGTAATTCCACGTCCAATTTTCACACGAAAATAAATTAACTGTAGTGTTTCTGTTATTACTGCTATACATAGCACTGATGTTGCTTAGCAACCATGTGAACTGCAGCTGTGGGGATATTCTATTTGCCTGTTCATTTGTTGCCTTTTTTCTTTCTTTTTTTTCTTTCTTATCTAATGGTAATAATATAGCAAAGGGAAGTGTAGAACGAGAAGGTTGACTTTGTAACACATATCTTAAACACAGCTGCACTAACATCTCTAACAAGCAGTTTAAGTCTGACAGGTAGCTAGTTCACATATCCTCCACATGGAACTATGTATAATGAAATCGGTGCAAAGGTACCTCTCCAATTTTCCCACTGCTACAGGGATGTTGTCAGTTCACTAACATGTGTATCAAACAATAAACATTCACAAAAATAAATGATGAAGTTGCACGTAATTACCATAGCAACCAGCAATTCTCTTTTACCAGGAAATAGTTTTGTCACACACAGCCTTAATCATCATGTATTCTCAATATTTTAGTCAAATGATAAATAACAACTAAGATTTTTTTCCCTTGCAGAAGGCCCTTTAGAAAGATTCAACCGTACTAAACTTCTATATTTAAGCTGCATTTTTATTAGTGAGAATGTAATCTTTTTTAGTCGTATGAACATTATCCATTATGTCAAAATAATCTTGAAAGAAATGTTTAGGGTGCTTTACCAATGTCTTCATTGTAAATTTCCTACATATATGCTGTAAATTTCCTACACATATGCTGTAAAGTTTCTACACCTATATATGCTGTAAAGTTCCAGTCACAGTTCTAATGAAGAGTGTGTATGAAATTGTAGCATCACACACAGTGTGCATGCACACACACACACAGACACTGTTGGAGAGAGAGAGAATAAAGGTATAACTTGCATCATCTATTTGCATATTCGCAGTTTCTTTCTCAAAAAGATGTTGATACACTATTATTTTAAATATACTGCCAAGTTTTGTCATGTATCATGAAGTGATTTTTTCCCTACAACTTTCTACAAAACCAGAAGCAAAGGAATTCACTTCATTTGGGAGCAAATTTCCAAATGTTGGAAAACATTGTTTACAGAATTGGAGCTTCGTTTTTTTGTTTTTTTTAAATGAGTATGTGTGTATGCTAGAAGTGAACTGCATGTATAGTACACTATTTTGGTAAATTTAGTTGTATGAAATGGATTCCAGAATATTCCATATTCAAACAGTTGTCTACAGTCAATTCTTCAAGAATGGTGCCCATAATTAAGGTAGCTTTACTTGTAGGAGTTTCATTTTGCACTTGTGCTCAAGTGGGTTAGATTAGATACACAGTAGTTTTATTGCATTGGCCAAGAGTTGGTATCGTTCAATGCATTAAATGGTTCACAATGGTCGCCTTGTGAGCATGCTGGAGTAATTAGTGCATGAAAGTGTAAATGCCCATGCATGATGTGCTGACTCACAGACTCTTGTGGTGTCTTGAAACTATATAGTATGTGAACCTGGTGGTTAGGTGGTCATAATACAGACTGGTGACCCATAGTATGCAAGTTGTATTGAAGATAGACTGCCTAAAGAAATTTATGCTTGTTCCATACTCTATTGGCTTGGCTCTTGCATTTTAATAGTTCAGGTTGTGTCTTCATGTTTCTGACTCAATGCATCATACCTAGCTACGGCAATTCAGCGACGGCATGTGTGACTTAGCATAGAGCTGCTCATGTAATAAGAATCATAAGAGAGAGTTCAAGTCAATGGGAAGGTTGGTAGAAGGCCTCACACACAAGAACAAAAGCACAATAACAACAACAACCATGACAAAACAAATGGCTTGCATGTATTCTAGCATACTGATTCTTACGTGGATTGTGCTCTCAATGCATAAAACCAACTGTTCTAATAATTGATGTTGTGATAACCCCAATATGTCATTAACCACACTAAAACTCTGCACCCTCGACCCATTCTCCCATTCTGCCCTAATGTGGTCTGTTATTTCCTCAAAAAAAATGCTTTTGTAAATTGGCATAAAAAAATAGTTATTTGCTTGGCTTTGGAAAGTACAAATTGCACTCTTTACAAAGCTTAGGTACTTTTTCTGAAGAGGCAGGCACATGTGCATTATGAAAAACATGAGGCACAAGTTAGAATGCAGCATGCTGGACACGGTCGGCAGTTGTAAGAGGTACTTTGCAGCGCTGTTGAGGTCAGTGTGATGAAAAGGAGCTCTTGGCTGGCAGAGTTGGGATGCCAATTAAGTCAGGAGTGAGCAAGGTGCGTGCTAGTGCCAGACAGCTAATAACTTTGGCAGAATGAATGAGCGAGCATGCTGCATCTAGTTTTGCTACTCCCAGTGAGTGTGCAACTGCAGCTCTTATTTGTCAGATGAAAATCAGAATAACTGTTGTCAACAGCATTGCCATTAGTGGACTTGGCTGGTAGCACTATTAAAAGTAGTGTGAGCAATGAGTGCACAGGTAAACACAAATTAGCTAATACCAAACCCCAACACACACACACACACATATACACACACACAAATAAATAAATAAAAATAAAAATAAGAGAGAGAGCGAGAGAAAGAGAAAGAGAGAGAGAGGAAGGAAAATATCTGAGGTTAATCAGCACAAATTGGAGGATGCAAATTGAATCAGTTTTACCAGAGAGAACTCAAATCGTTATAGTTAAACAATGTACATACTTTCCTGCTACACTACATATACAAGTGCTGTCATAACATTACAAAGCAATGGGTAGTGTTTCTGGAACACACTCTGAAGGTAATTAGTTACAAAATAAAAGTAACATACACCTACCATGTCAGCTAACTATATTCATTACTCTCCTCAGACCTTCTGTCCCCCAAACCCTGTGACCAACCTTTTTAATAAAATTCATGAGCAGTTCAAGTGGTGACTTAATATTAGGTCACTAAAGTGTATGTTATGTGTGCATGCAAATACTTCCTCATTAGGTATGACTAACTCACACCCTATGCTACAGATCTTGCAGTTATATCCATCACATTCTTTAGATTTATAGAGTGCTTGTATAATTACAAAAGCGACTGTGCAAGTCAAGAAAGAATTCAAAACAATAAAATTAAAATAATATCTGAGTGGAACAAATCGAACACAAACCACAACATAATGAGTGACACAAACAAACTGAAAATGTGTTCTGATATGTACATATATATATTCTGGTAAAGTCCATCGCAGAATGAAAGAATTATTGAGGAACTTAGCACCACAAGGAATACTTAACAAGGAGGGACTATGGAGGGTCAAGTTGGAATGGGTATGGCAACTTGCTCAACTTCACCCCTCTCACTGCCTGTCTGAGTT
>WLWD01001124.1_pt1 | contig 149267 bp, 112 predicted proteins | sample 6712731 | NCBI WGS metagenome assembly WLWD01 (sample SAMN12718690, study PRJNA576275) | sponge metagenome | isolation source: marine sponge | host: Mycale hentscheli | place: New Zealand: South Island, Marlborough, Capsize Point | collected 2014-11-01
AACTATGCTGAAATTATGTAGTAACTATTTGAGTTAGTTGCGGTGGTAAGCTAATGCATGCTAATTGTCATAGTTATAAGGCCTACGCAACAATATTTACTTGAAAATTCATTATCCACTAAAGTAACCACAAGGTAAGTCTTGTGTGGGTATGTTTGTTTGTGTGAAGGTATTGTGCGTTACCACTACTAATTAGCTAAGAATATCACAAAGAAAACGTTTAAATAATGTGACTTGTTTTATGTTGCTTTCTTTTCACTTCAAACAATTGCGGGGAGTCGTTACTATGGCATCGAAACCCCTTTATAGTATATAAGTAATAAAAAAACCGGACTTATTTTTAATAGCTTGAGTGTTCGATGTACAAATCAATCATTTAACAATAGTGTAGTTTTAGGCTCCCTCACTATTTGTGCTCAAGCACATCACTAGTATAATTGGCAAGAGAGTGAAGCCAGCTAGACACTACATAGTCGTGTCAAACTGAGATTCTGGGATATTTGTTTTTATTCCACACTAGATATCTTCACAATGTTATTTTTAGGTATATGATCATGAGTAACTCATGTTATCATATGTGACCGTCTATAGGAAAACCGGGCACAACGCGGCACCCTTCGAAATTTTTTTTTGCACTTACGGAGTTGTTGGCGTCCAGATATTGAGCTCTCCAAGTTTTATCATCGTAGCTTAAGTCTTTCCGCTATAATAGACCTAACAGTTCCCTTCCGTCCGCTTGAAACAATACATTTTTAAGAAATTGATCGATCTTTTCTCGATATTTATGCATGCCACGTTGTGCCCGGTTTTCCCATAGACGGTCACATATAGTGCTATCTCATGGCTGTATTGAACAAGCTCATTACCCCAGTAGTTATAGCAACCAAGCCAGGCTTACCAGTTTACTGGATTTTTACAGCTACCTTCCTCTAGTGCAGCCTACCCAATCAAGATTAGAGCAGCTGCTAAAATATCAGCTGGGGTTGTGGGTAGCTCCTACAGAGAGTTTTAAGTGAACTTCACCACTAGAGTTGCTGGTCCTAGTACAAACTACTTCAGTGAAGACTTCTAGCAAGGAATAAACCACTGATTACACTTGTCAGAGTGTTATGGCTAGATTTCACTCTCAGGCTTTATTTTCACTCGCCTCTGGCTTGTTAAAATAAAGTATGCTCGTGAAATACTTTGCCATATCACACTCTGACTTATGTAAGAAGTACTATATATGTGTCGTCGTATGTCATACTAGTCTATATTATACCACCAAGTAGTACTTAGCGTATGTAACTAATGTTTCATGAACAGGATACATTTCACTTGTAGACAACATGTTATCAGAGTAGTAAACTGGACCACATATATATATTATATATATTATTATGATGTACTGTAGGGGCAATTGCTGCTAGAAATGTATACACAGAAAGAGTGTTACCAATTCATATTATTGATCTCAACTGCACTGGAGATGAGACCTCCGTGAGGCAGTGTCCTCACAATAATTTGGATGGAAATTATGAATGTAACTCATACCAGGATGCCTCAATTAGATGCCAAGGCAAGCTTATTATTGTGTAGTGAGAGAGATTTGAATTACTTCCAGCTTTTCATATCACTAATATTTACTTCATTACGTTTAATAACATGCATGAATGGATCAATAAGTATTCAGCTATAATGTGTTGTGACATTACAATTGAAGAGAACTATAAAAGTTATAATGACATTATAGGAAGGCAATAATTTGTGTCAAATTTCTGTCATATAAATTCAATTAATTATTCTTAGGGTAGTACTGTATTGCAATAACCATTGGGGGAAAGGTATGATGTCCTGGTTTTGTTCTTCTACAAGATGAATGAGAAATAAATAGTTATAATTATTTCGCTGACTACTCAATAAAAGGTTCAGTAGTTAATTGTAAGTTTTGATTATGTCTTGCAGATTTGGAGTTGGAATATGCTGTCAGTAATTGCTCAGATGGAGCAGTTAGACTCATTGGTGGCAGCACTGAATATGAGGGAAGACTTGAAATTTGCATTAACAGGATGTGGGGAACAGTTTGTTCAGACTACTATTATTACTATTATTATCATTATAATATGGTTGAACTGTCAAGGGTAGTATGTCGTCAGCTCGGACATCAAGACTTGGGTATAGTTTTGTTAATTTTATGAAGTTCTAATAGTAAACTATAATGTTTTCTTGTAACAGGAGCTGTTGTGTATCATTATAATTCACCATTTGGCTTAGGCAGAGATCCTATATTTATGACAACAAGGTGTACTGGAACTGAATCAAATTTACTGGAGTGTTCAAATAACTTCATTGGGGGACGATGTTCCCATCGTAGTGATATTGGATTAAAATGTGAAGGTAAGAATACTTACACAAGAAGATATAATAATTATTTTGAACCTATTTATATGAAATCATAATGCTTTGATCTCAAGATATCTTCATCAGTTGGATGAAACTGATTGAATTTCTTGAGATTGAAACTTTTTGGATTACAACAAAATACTACGTAAATATTAATATATCTTTTCTAATTTGAAAGCATAGTAGAAAAGTAGTATAAGTCAACTAATATAATTATTATTATCACTAGTTCATTTATGATATTTAGTTCATTTATGATATTCTACAGCAAGGTGTGCTACTGGTACTATTCGTCTAGTGAGCGACTCAGGTAGTTACTTCAGAAACTATGGAAGAGTTGAAGTATGTATGAATAAATCGTGGCATACGATTTGTGATGAGAATTTTAATGATCTGGAAGCGAGTGTAGTTTGCCATCAATTAGGATACTCCAGATATGGTCTGTTTGAATGACTAATAATGTAATAGTAGTTTTAGTATGTTCTTGATGAATTAGGAGCTGTGGCTAACAGAAATTACCAGATTGAGTCAACTTGGCCTATTATTGCCAATATTTCATGCGGCGGTGAAGAAGAGAGATTTATAGATTGTAACTTTGGTTTTCAAAATTCCACATGCAGCCACAGACAAGACGCATCTGTGATATGTCAAGGTAATATTTTGAGTGATGTTATTTTAGTAGGCAACTATAGAAGATATAATAGCATGGAAAACTCGGGTATTCGGGGGATTAATAGCATGAGTGGAGTGAGGAAAAATTTCTCACCACATAAGTGCTATTCATCCAAATACCACAGTTCCTTATGCTATTAGTTCTTAATACTGTAGCCAAAAATAATATTTCATTTCTGCAGTTAAGAAAATCATAATCTTGCATTATGTTTTCGTCAAAGAAATATTTTATTCCAGTTCTGCTATTATTCATACTTTTCATACTGTTGTCCTGGAATTTTGCCGCATGTATTGGCTAGGGGATAAAAGCATGATGAAATCGCGAAGAGATCGCCGTGACCAATCAAGTCATTATTTCCGTTTTCCACTGCTGTGATATTTCAAAATAATACTGCTGCCATCATTGATAATGCACGGGCTGTTGAAAGACATTCCACAGCAAGGTGGTAGTTCCCCAGTTGCACAGGCGACCCCAACCAAGATTCACCAGACTTTACTGGAATCAATGTCTTTAATTCAAAGCCACACTGTACAAAAATCTGAGGTGGGTGAGACTGACCACAGTATATAAAACTCTATGTCTCAACCCACACTCTCAAATCTAATTGGCCAACACACAAAAATGACACTGTGACTTACAAACCAAATAAAGGAACACACTAATTCACACTCATATACAAATAAACAAACGTTTCCATTAGTCCAAAGGCATGTGACTGGATCTTTTTAACTTTGCTCTTGAGGGCATAGCTCCCTCTCACCTACATCCAACTGAGTGGGTGTTCCCACAGGCATACCTAAATGTAGAATTTTTTTTTATCAACCTGCTTGTGCAACATATCAGAATGGCCTGTAAGTGTCCATAAAAGATGACACTATTGCTACTTATGATGCCATCAAATCACTGTACTATCACATGAACTTTTACATGTCAATATGCCACACAATATTATATGATTATATATTTATTCCACCCTAGATATCTTCACAATGATATCTTTAGGTACATGACCTGTGAAATAACTCATCATATCTGACTTTTTATGTTGTTATTTCATGTTGTACTGAGCAAGCTTAGTACCCTAGTAGTTATAGCAACCAGCCAAACTTGTCCATTTTCTAGGTTTTTACAGCCACCTTTCTCTGGTGTAGCTACTCAACCAAGGGTTAGAGTTAGAGCAGCTGCTAAAATATCAGCTGGGAGTGTGGGTAGCCCTTACAACCAACTTTGCTGCTGTGAGTTATCCTTCCTCTAGTACTAACTACAGTAGTGAAGATATCTAGTGTGGAATAAACCACTTATTACACTTGTCAGAGTGATATGGCTAGATATTTCACTCTCAGGATTTATTTGCACTCACCTTAGGATTGTGAAAAAAAATTTGCCTGCTCATGAAATATTTCGCCATATCACACTCTGACTCATGTAATAAGTACTATATTATATTATACATATATATATATATATGTGCTTTATTACTTCTTAGCTAATTTTTTTTGTATAGCTTTGTTTAGATTTTGTAGCAACCAGGTTTTACCCTACATTGGCACTATTTATTTTGGGGTAGCTTTTTGTGACATTTCTATTGCTTGTTAATAGTTTTGTGTCATGGAAGTAGGTGTGACCAGAAAGTCTTTCAGTTTTTTATACAAATTATTTCAAATTTTCATTTTCAACCTTGCACATAATCATCTAATGTCAATTCATATTTTTTTAAATAATTCTCTTCATTATTATTCTATTTTTAGAGCTTTTGTTTTTTGACTTACCACAAAGTCTGTCCAATGCCATACTTTGTCTTCCCTAACTCAATTTTCTTTTTGCTCATCTATTATGCAATAGTTTCTGTGCATACATGTCCTGTATGGCTTTTAATTTGCATAACTCCATGATAGCTTTCACAATCTTTCTACCTTTAACATGTCATTTTTCAAAATTTATATTATTATATTTCTAGTCTAGGTAATAATGGTTGGTAGCATAGAAATGACAGAAGCGTCTGTACAATCATTACAGCTATTTCATTATTTGTCAGATTGACACAATATTTACTAATTTTCACAAAAATTTGGTGGCTAGCTATAGAATTCATGCATAAGCAATAAAGAGTTCATGCACTGTTTTCTAGTAAGTGATAATAACAATTCCACTTGTGCTTCAGCTAACATCTTTCAAATGTTGATTTAAACAAGCTTTGTCTGGTTTCCCTGATACACAATATTAAAATTGGTAAAACAATGTCACTATGATATGAATATTATTATACATAATTACAATATGTAGTTCAATCATGTTATCACTAACTTAACTTTGGTTTTAAACTAAATGAAAGAATAGGAATATACGTTCATCTGGAGCAGTTGAGGTATTTTTACTATAACTTTATAAGTATTTATGCTACTATGGAACTAACTGACTACTTGTAAAAATTGTGATATTGATTTTTTAGATAGACGAATTTTGCAAGAAGATTGTACAAATGGAAACTTAAGATTAGCCAACCCTCTATCTGAAAATTCTGGAAGAATTGAAATATGTATGAATAGAGCGTGGGGCACGATTTGTGATAGTGCTTGGCAGGCTCAAGATAATGCTGTTGCTTGCAGGCAGTTAGGTTATCAGCCCTCCGGTATGTAACTACATGTATATATATAATATATATAAATATATATAATTATAATAATATAATACAATATTTTATAGTCATAATTATTTTCACTTTTAGGAACTACTCTTCATGCTTCGTCAAGTATTTTTTCTGGACTAGGTAAGGGACCAATTTTTGTATACCAATCTCATTGCAGTGGAGGAGAGAGTTCACTTCTGGAATGTAGCATGACTAAAATTCCATATTCAAGATGCAGCCATTACAATGATGTTTCAGTACAGTGTAAATGTAAGTATGTATTGTTCTAACTCCATGGATATTCAAGTCAAGTATATTTGCTGAAGTGCCATGTGTTGATGGGACGGTGCAGCTGACTGGTTCTCCTATCAGTCATGCAGGGATGGTTTCAGTATGCATCAATGGCACTTGGACTAAAATATGTGGCGGAGGTAGTGACAATCACTTTGCTTCAATCGTCTGTTCACAGTTAGGATATTCCCCATATGGTATTGTGGGACTATTTGATTGAATTTTTTAAACTAGTATATATTAATTTGTAGGGGCTATATCAGCTAATGGAATATGGCAAGATAACACAATTATTACAGATATATATCAGCTATCTTGTGATATAAATGCTACAAACATTCTGCATTGTAATTATTCTGTAATCTCTCAGCAAAGAAGCTGTGTTAATAATGATGAAATTTCAGTAATATGCTTGCGCACAGTATCTGAAAATGCATTGTCAAACTGTACGGATGGAGCAGTACGTTTGAATAGTACAACCAATAGAGGACGATTGGAAATCTGCAAAGGCAATGTTTGGGGATCAGTGTGTTATTCTCGTGGATTTAACACAAATGATGCCAATGTGGCTTGTAGGATGCTTGGCTACCAATTACTGGGTTTGTTATTAGATTTATATTGTTTTTTTATTTTATAGATAATTGATTTATATTTCATTTGCAGGAAGCAATACGTATCAAACGTTTTCATTGTCAGTCAGCCCAATCATGTTTACTAACTTTGGGTGTAGGTCAAGCAATTTTTTCATTAAGGATTGTGGAAACCCATCTGGTATAAGCCTAGGATTGAGTTATTGTAGCATAGAAGCTGTTGGACTTCAATGTGTCGGTATGCTATATTAACTTTCATTAATAAGTTAGTTTAGTTGCTTTGCTATTCTTATTAAGATATATGTAGGAATGAAGACGTACGTCTGGTCGGTGGTTATAACTATGGCAGAGTGGAAGTGTGTCTTGGTGGACAGTGGGGTACTATATGTAGTGATAGTGATTGGAACGATGTGGATGCTGGAGTCATTTGTTCTCAGCTCGGATTTTCCAGATATGGTACAAGTGAAGAATTATTTTCTTATTGCTACTTTATGAATATTTGCACTGTAGGCTCTTTAGTTTCTAATTGGTTCAGTGAGTATCAGCTGCTAACATTTTTAAATGCTGTGCACTGCAATGGATCAGAAACAAGCATTTTTGAATGTCAGTACAATCAAAATGATCGTAGTTGCCCTACTTGGTCGGATGCTTCAGTAATTTGTTATGGTCTGTAATGATACTCACTTCTAATGTACTAATTAGCTTTAAAATTAATATGCTATATTACACAGAAAATATTTTGGTACCTTCAAACTGCACTATTGGAGATATTCGTCTAGTGGGAGGATTAGTTCCGGAAAAAGGCAGAGTAGAAATATGTTTGAGCAGAGTTTGGGCTTCTATTTCCAGATATGGCTTCAACCATGATGAAGCTCAGGTTGTATGCACTCAATTAGGATATTCCGGAAGTAAGTATAGATAATAATAAATTAGTAGTGGTTTTTACAATAAAACGAAATTAGATGTGGTAATTAGAACTGAAGCATATTTTGGACGAGGACGTGGAGTTGCTTTAAATGGTTTTAGTTGCCGTGGGAATGAAAAGTCACTTATCAACTGTACAAGATCTTTTGCTGGCATACCATCCCATTATGATGATGTTGGTGTAGAATGTGAAGGTGGGTGATGGTAACACAATTTATTTAAATTATGTGTGAGATAATTATACATTTATCAGCCATTATAAGATACATTAATTCATTATATGGCATAAAATACTTTTAGTGCCATGTAGTGATAGATCCATTAGACTGGCCGGTAGTGTGTTCACACAGAAGGGAAGAATTGAAGTTTGCCTCAACAATACATGGGGAACAATATGCAGTGATAATTGGGACATAAGTGATGCTTCAGTGACTTGCAAACAACTTGGCTTCTCAGAAAATGGTTATATTAGAATATTGATTACAGTAGCAACAATGATGTCACTTGTTCTGGTGTAGGTTCATTAATTTTGAGTCCAGTAAGAGAACGTGTACTTCCAATTAAAATATTTGATATTAACTGTACTGGGAATGAAGATTCTATCTGGGATTGTCACCTAAATCAAGCCCCGATTCCTGGCTGCAGCCATATATATGATGATGCAAGTGTGTCTTGCAAAGGCAAGTTTAAACAAGCATTATTGTGGTTACGATTGTAATTAAAAAATGTGGATTACTTTAAGTATTTACCTAATTTTTTTTCGGTTCTTTCATTATACAATTCATATGATTAATATTTATAGAAAAATGTAATATGTATATGCAAAAATGCATATGCACTAGTGGTGTGTTTCAGCTCACTCTATGAATATTTTATTTATTTTATCAAAATGATTACTTTTTTACTCCTTAATCACTAATGTTGAGTTTTAAGTTGTTGTTTTTTTTCCATCTAAGTACACTTGCAATCACTATATTCAGGTGCATACTACTAGTATAAGTATGAAACTTTTTCAGAACTCATTTTGGAGTATCATGTTGTTACAAACATTGTGCATTTGAAATAATATAATTTGTTTACTAATTATTACCCATTAAACATATTATATTTTATAGTAAATAAGTATTGTGGTGAACAGCAAGAAGGAGTGATACGGCTTGTAGGTGGAAGTACTGTGTATGAAGGTCGAGTAGAAGTCTGCAGTAGGCATGAATGGGGAACAATCTGTAATAGATATTGGGGACAACAAGAAGCTGTTGTAGTTTGTCGTCAACTTGGATACAATGTTCAAGGTAAGCTAGTCCAGTCATTTTATGGAAAACAATATCCTAACCCTAAATAATTGCTACCAAAGTTTTTTTGACTGATTGTGGTTCTGTTCCACATTACATTTAACATACTAGAAATCTACCAAAATATAACTGCTCACACACTCATTAATATTCATGAGATATCATTTGCTAGCTATAACCTTAGTTTATTTCACTTTTATCCCAATTACTGGTACCATCAAATTTCTTGGTTTATAGCCTTTTATTTAATCTTAATAATACAGTTGTGTGTCAGTAACAACAATGGCAGTGTCAGACGACGATGGTATGTATATTCATTAATAACACATAAGTTGAGCTGAATTGGTGAAGCATTGTCATTGGCTGAATTGGGAAAATGTCAAGTTCTACCTGCTAGATTGTTGACAAGAAAAAAGAAGAGAAAAAGCTTCCATCTCAGGTTCGAACCTACGACCCTCAACTGGAGTCATAAAGACTTACCATTAAATAATCAGGACCTAATGGCTAAGGGAATTTTGGATTGCCTTATTAACTTATTGTATTTTGTTCTTTCTTTCTTTATTTATTTCTTTGGTCTTACCCTGGCCATTCCCACTCTATAAAACTGAACACTGGGTCATTGAACTGAGTTGGAAAAGAATTTTCACCTACAGTAGCATACAATAATCCACCAAAAATTACGGGTACAAGAAAGGAAGAGAAGCTGGAGAATGTACTCATCTGGTTGCTTATTCTCAAGTTCACCCATTGCTTGAACACAGAAGTAGTATGCTTACCTCATGTCATTGTAATGAACAGCTGTGCAAATTCTGATAGACAGTCTCAGAAATTGCACTTAGTGCAGGAGCCATGAATGTGTATAGCTTAGTTCAGATTCATCCACAAGTTTTATTAACCTAGGATTTTCCTTCACCATGTCTGATACTATCATGTGATCAAGGCATCTGTCAACCATCACAATGATGTTTGGAGTGACTTTACTGTCATTGTTTGCACAACCATATTCTTACCATCTTGTACATTGCTTTCAAGTCCGGTATTTTCCAATAATGTACCTATTGGTCAAAGCAAATTTGTGTATGAGTGTAGAAGAAGCTTAGCATCAGTTTAATGTTTTTCATTTCAGGGATAGATCAGGAAGGTGACTATAATAACTGACATGTCATATACCTAGCAGTAGGTGATTCGGTGAAGCAACACTATTATTAATATACGATTATTTTGTCAGCTATTCAATTTATTTTGCAATTCCTGATTTATAGGGTGCTTAGTAATAATACTACAATATCAATGGGGTCAATAAAGTAGGTACTGAGCTGCCCTTGAGTAAGACCCCTTCCCAGCATACACTAATGAACACTAGGCAACACAACAAGCACAAGACTGTCTAACACAAAGTTAATTGAAGTTTTTATAGATGAATGACCTCAAAGAATAAAAAAAGAAAAAAAGAACGACGACAACAAAATTGCATATGAAGTGGAACACACAACCTTGAATGTACTCAATCAACATTTAATTTGGAAGTAATGTGAATAGCAACATAACTACACTTATTTTATATACGAGCAACATGAATACTGCAGCATAGCATAACTACAACAATGTTCTATTTGTACTTTCATCTTAGCAAGTATGCTTAGAACATTTGGAGCAGCAAAATCTGTAACATTCTTCACAAATTGCTGTACTTATCTGTACAAGGAACAAAAAGCTATTGCACAAGAATGTCTACATTCAACTTTTGAGTGATACAAATGATTTATCTGCATAGCCATATTAATTTGCAGTGGATCAGTTAAACGAACATGACCTTGCAGCTGGGATTACAAGCCAGTATGCAGGGGGGGTGGGGGGGGGGGCTCATGGGGAGCTCACGTGAGCCCCTCTATGAGTTATGCTACATGTTTAGTCAGCAATATCAATGCATTTTTAGATAGTATTACTGGTTAGATCATACAATCCAATAATAAATGTACAAAAATCAAGCACAATTTTTTAAATGTAGTGAATTAACACATGTATCATGTATATTCATTTAAGTATTAATTGGAAACCTCACCATAACATTTCAGCAGCTAATACTTTGTACCAAAGCAGATGAGCAATTTATGGAAAAATTAAGAGAAACTGCATTACAAGGATTTTAGAAGTCTGCCACTTGAATCCTTTAGGTATGTAAATATTGCTGGCAATTATGTGGTGTGCAATTGACCAAATCTGCTATTCACTATAATTGATCCCCTAATAGTCCAGTGGGAAATTGTACTTTTGATGCAATTTTGTGACAGAGTGGACCAAAGCATGAAACTTAGCACAGGATCTGTTGAAGGTATGTACAGCAATATTAGAAGGGGTGCCATCCAGATATACATTCCTTTACAAAAATATGTCTTACAAGAAACTTTGGTCAATATAATCGGCGATACCCGCGATGTTTTTTATTTGCGTGCCCAATACAATTATTATAGCGGAAAAAAAAAATGGCGATATTACAGGCAGCTAGACTATTAATAGAACTAGCTACCCTGATAGCTAGCCAGGTATGGCAAGTTTCAGAGAATTTATTTCAGTAGAATAAAACCATAATATTTCGGCTTGTGGAGCCTTCTAGTGGTTACTGAACTGAATGAGAGTGACTGAACAAGGAACTTTGTATAAACAGATGATACAGAACATGAGATCATTGTGTGGTGGGGCAGAGCCCCTGGGAATGTTAGTTGGTGTTGGACAATTTCTGTGACGTGTGAGTTGTACTTGGGAGGTGTGAAGGTGTAGTCATAATTGAATTAGTGGCTTCCCAGTGTGTCCCACCACACAATGATCTCATGTTCTGTATCATCTGTTTATACAAAGTTCTTTGTTCAGTCACCCTCATTCAGTTCAGCAACCGCTAGAAGGCTCCATAAGCCGAAATATTATAGTTTTATTCTACTGAAATAAATTCTCTGAATCTTGCCACACCTGGCTAGCTATCAGGATAGCTAGTTCTATTAAATAGTCTAGCTGCCTGTAATATCAGGTGACTCCTAATCATTAACATTAAAGTATTAAACCACAATACATTATAATAAACAATTTATATTGAGCTCTTTTACATAATTAACTTTTAATCAAAATTTCACACTTTAAATAATTTGTTTTAATTAAACAATTTTTTTGGCACCCCTTCTGATACTGTTATATATGCCAAACTGAACCTGTATACCAAATTTCATGCTTTGGTCCACTCTGTCACAATAATTTTTCTTATCTGCTGGACTATAATAAGTCTTCCTTCCTTCTAGAATTATATAGTATGACTATAAACAAGAAATCAGCGTGTTTTAAAGTACTGCAGGGTCTTTTATGTGTAAGTGTCTGTGTTTTACTGTCATTCCCCCATCTAAAATTTCAGGATGTTGTTTATGCCCCACCTAGATTTTTCCTGTATGCAGTCTCTCTAACAATAGCTAGGTACAGGAGGATAAGAAAACATTTTATTTTCACAGGGAATGTCACTTTATCTTCTGATACTGATGAAAGAATGATGGAGTTTTCTTGTTCTCGTTTATGGGATTTATGGTATTATGATGTAGCTATCTAAATTTTAGAGACACTCAGAACAAATATAACAGTCAGTTGGTTTGCATTGAAGTAAAAAATTTAGTAGAGTTGAAAAAGTCTTGCATCAAAATTGTAAATTCTGTTCAATGATATCCTATTTTGCAGTTAATACTTACAAGTTTTCATTGATTATCTTTTTCCATAAACAAAGAATTTTTGAATAAGCTCGACTTTGCAGGAATATAGTCTACAACTGAATCAAAAGCTTCCTGAAAAGATAATGACAGTTGCTCTAATGACAAACACTTGTGCTTTACTGCCAGCAGTAACAATAACAGTGTCCCCTCTTTGAATACTAGCAATGTTATTCTATCTACCTTTCTGATGGATTGGACCGATATTACATTCCTCTTTCAGTACCTCAAATGGAAATTTTAGTGCCCATAATTCCACTCATCAGTTTTTTTATTCTAAACACAACAGTTCAGATTATTCATTGAAGTCAAATGGAAGTATCTATGAGGTTATACCTAAAGTGGCAGCTGCCTGTCAGCTGATTGGATCATGTGATGAACAAATGTAAATGTTGTGATGATAAACTGAACTGTATTGAACTTGTAAGCTACCTATAGCCTGTATGCCTTTTCAGAATGGTAATAAACTGTAACCAATACTTCATGATAAAGTTTATAAGCCAAGATTTCCAATGGTTTCTAATTATGTTAATGTTAATTGATGAAAACAAAATATAAAGCCAGTAGAGTTTATGTTATGTATATTAAAGAGCTAGTGGACAGATTACTTAAATATAACCTTCCTATTGGTTAGGTTTTGGTAGATTTTAATATGTTGAATGTGTGTGGAATTTTATAGCAATTACTTTAGTGTCAAATCTTAACAGAGATCGAGAAAGAACAATAAAGATAAAAAGAATACGCTGGGAAAAAACTTGAATTTCCTGTAGTAACGTATTTAGGACATTTTATACTTTCACCACCTTTCCTGTAGTGAATAGGGTTAAATGGCCTATTGTGCAGGGCATTTATCCTTATCCTCTACAGGAAAGGTTGTAGTGAGGCAGGTTAGCAATTGGATGTGGACGCTCTGGACAAAAGCACCAATTTTTTTTACAAGCTTCTCATAGTCTTAGCTTTATATATTTGGTAGGAACCACCTCCTCCGATGATGTCATAGCATCCATCTTGTGGTTTTAAGATGGCCGCCATGTAAATCCTATGTTTACATCTATCTCAGCTTCTTAGCAACCAAAAATTATAATTGAAGTGTGTAAATATACATTTCCAAGGTCAAATAATACAACTGAATCAGAATAAAAGCAGTAGATGATGTGATTATAGACAAAGACATTAAACATGGTCATAAGAGTTCTTACAGCGACAACTGCAAAGATCGGTACAATTTTAACCTGCTTTTCTACATGCACATCTAGTGCTACATCCTCTCTGACTTTTGCAGTTACATTTAACAAGTTCACTGCACGCCTTGGAGGCAACAGGTAGCACATTCCATACAGGTGTCCATGTCTGAGTATCTTTCTGGAGAGTCCATCCCCAACCCTCTGGAGCAGGTACATGTTGTTCACTGTGTTCGCGTGCACCATATTCCAGCTTGATATGCCACTCGCTTCAAGTGCTGCAATAGTGCGTCCTGGGTTGGAAGGAGTCTTTCCATAGTCTTCCCTTTATGGCAAAATAGTTCTTTTCTGGCTTTATTGACATGTTGTTGCTCACTGGCCTTATCATACATGAGAACAGTGAAACGTTCCAATACTTGAAATGGTTCTTCATCAACCCGTACTTGCATAAATGGATGGGCTGCCATGTATGTAAAGGCACGCGTAACATCTTTATAGCAGTTCCATGCTTCCCATGCTGATTTTTTGCCTCTCCCAAAGAATGCAGATGTGGTATCACATCCAGTGAAACTGTGGAAGACTGGTACAGCCAATGATTTTTTCCTTACCCAGATCTTCATAGATGGCATTCACATAGTAGTACGTGAAACTTTTGCCTGTACCAAAGGCAACCCAAACATTTACATCTGGACACAGGGTGAGTAGGTGATGAAACTTTCCAATAAGGATCACTACTACATCTGTGTCAACGGTACGTACGAGACATGTAGTGCAGCCATTCTGAAGAGCATCCTGCAGGTGGATTAACAGCCTGGTGTCTGCTTCTTCATGATCACATGGTCCCATGGATTGATTTGATCCTAAGATAAGAGCTGTAGCATCTGATGTTGTAGCTACTTTCTTTCTTTCAGGACACTTCATGTTGGCAATCTTGCTGGAAAGAAATTTGAACAGTTCCTGCTTGTTAGTAGAATCACGTAGGAAGTCTGCCCAGTTTCCTGGTAGCTTGTTGCTCCCTTCAACTCTTCTCCGAATACCCTTACCCCTCTTTTCTCTTGTTGACTCTTTGATACTAGTGGGAATGTATTTGTCCCAAACTACATCCACTCTTCTGGAGCTTTCCAATTGCTTCATGACATATGGAAGAAAGACCTGATCAGCATACTGGTCAAACGTTAAAACATTTGCAGTGTTTAGAAAATGCACAACTGCAGCTCCATCAAGAAGTTTCACATCTACAGAATCAGGAGGATAATTCTGGATATCCTTTACAAGAATGTTTAGGAGATCAGATTTTTTTCCGAGGCGCAACTTTCCATTATCAGACAATGAAGGGGGGAAAGGGTGATTCTCATGACTGAAGAATGTAGTCATATCACTTGCTCTGTGCTGCAGCACTATATAGAGGTGAGAGAACAAGGCAACATCATTCTTCAGTAAGGAGATCTTTCCTGCTTGTTTCGTCTTACTCTTTGCTGTGGACGACTGAAAAGTGGAAGCAGATTCTTCTTAATTGGCTCATGAATGGAGCGTGTGCGGTCAATGATTACTTCCTTGAAATAAGTGGCATACTGATCCTTCCCTAAACTGTAAGCTGTTCTTACTGTGTTCACCACAGATTCATTCAAAATATTTCGCGTGTCAAGAGCTAGTAACTCATCACTGTTATCAAGGAATGGGTTTCCAAACTCATTGATGACCTGAGCCAAACTAACAGCTTGCTCCTTAAAAGCTTTCTGTGTGGACAATCCCTCCTCATGATGATAGCCACAATCAGTGCTATTTGGGAAGCATTCATCTTCAAACTCCTTCAGTAACATTGCTTGTTGAGGTCCTGAGATCATCCACTTTCTGAAGGCTGAAGGGTTTTCAGTGAGACCAACTGCGCCTCCAGAACCATTGACTATTGCATTATTCTGTTCGTGGGCTTGGTCTATCGCAATGGATGAAAACCTGTTGGATGTTTTTTGGATGATCCAGCGACCATTCTCCTCAAACTCGATGAGAATGGATGCTGGTAGACTCTCCATGTCCCGGATGTGTATTGGAATCCAGCGGGCATAGTTGTGGTGGTCAAGAGCAAAGAACCAAGGAACTATGGCCTTCAGGCATTCAACATACAGAGAAAAGTTTCCCTCACGATGTGATCGGATGAACATAAGGCCCATGAGTTCCATGTTGAGAACTGTATCCCAATACTGAAAGGTTGGACTCTTTTGTGTCATTTCCAGTTTCCATGCCTCCTGGGCTTCATCAGTGAACACTCCTACAGCATGCAAAAAGGCTTCATCTGGAAGCTTTGCAAGAACCAACGCAGTAACCTGATGAGCATGCCTTGTTCTTGTCAGATGTGATGCTCTCAGAAAGGAGTCAGCAGTGCCTGATGAGGCAATTCCGGCTTGTACAAGAGCATTGGTCCATCCAGACCCATCCAGATAGTCACCATATGTTTTCCACACTGTCATCTCAATATGCATGCCACCAAACATTACGGTGAACTTATCCTCTCCATGCACATCGGGCCATTTCCACTGAATGAGCTTGGCAAGTGCATACAGTGGTGCATCAAAGGCCATAACTGGTATCTGTCCAGGATTGAGGTATTCCGTAGCCCATTGGAGCACATTCATTCCATGCTTAATCATAGCTGCTGAGGCTGCTTTCTCATAGAAGAGCGGTAAGAGCTGTGTTATAGTTGTGTTAACATCTGCTGACAAATGTTGCATAGAAGCATGGAATGCTGACCAGGAAATGGTGTCTCCATTTTCAACTAGATGTTTCTCCAGCAGTTGAGTAGCATGTTGTATCCACCTCTTCTCTGTCAACCTTGCTCTGTCCAACTGCTCCTCTCTTTGCATTGATGTGGACACTTGTGGAACTGACACAGTTGCTGCATTCACAGCAACTGCTGGCACGGTAGTAAAGCTGTCTGGCAATTTATAATTGTTTGATACCACATTCAACCTGATGCTATCCTGCTGCTCCCCAAAATTGGATGAAGTGGGAAACTGAAATATACTTATCCCTGTGCCATGAAAGGAGCCCTTTGCAGTTGTACTTGAAGGATTATGGTCTAAATTGTCCAGTGCACCAATAGTAAAGAGTCCACGTCGCAGCTGAACCGGAACCACAGCTCCTTTTTCCAGAAAATTCTCACAAACTGCAGTTGTAAGCTGGCTCTCAAGCTGAAGAACTCTGTCATAGCTTATACTGAGACCTAAGTCATACAACTCAGTGATAATCTTTTTTGATCTTGTCTCAGTGTGAATTTTCATTCCAATGTACAGTGGCAATGGTGGTTCCCTATCCATGGAATGACGAGACCTAGAAGGAAATGATGCACGCTTCTTGAAGTTGAAGAGAATGGCTTGAGATATTGTGAGGTTAGCCTGTGAATCTATGGAATTTTGATCTCTCAGATCAGGACCATTCAATACCATCGACACTATGGTCTTCAAAGTAGCTGGCACTGATCCTTGTTGACAACCAGGAGGAAATCTTCCGTCAAAAGTGAAACCACTGTAATTAGCAATCTCTTTTCGCACTAGCTTGGCAGCCTTCGCCAATAATAATGCATCACCTTCATAATCACATGCCATGGCTTTCTTAATCATCTGCTGCATACCTTTTTGAAAAACCAGAATCTTGTGTTTTCCATCACTTTGTTCTTGTGCCTGGGAGAAATGTGCTAGAACTTTCTCTTTCAATCGGCTTCTGTTAGCCTCTTGCTCAACACCAAGGTGATGCATTCTCTTTTCATACAGCTGGTGCAAAACAGAAAATTTGAAGCAGAACGTACCATCTTCTATACTATTTTCAATGTAAGTGTAGAGCTCCACAAGTGCTCTTGCCTTTATTTTCTTCTCCTAGGAATAATATTCTTCAGCTTTCTGCCCATGTTGCCGAATCTGCGAACGGTAGCGATTACGCAATTCTGTTAAGCATTGTAGATGATACTTAGCTTCAAGCGCTATGAGATCACCACCTTCCATTTTAGCCATTACATCTGTTTCTTGAAGCTCCAAAGCCATCTGTCATACAGTCTTATCAATTTCAAGTGTTTGAAACTCATGAAGGTGTCCATTCTCTTGTTGACAAAACAAGCAAGCCATTCTGTCCATTGACTGGCGCCGAGGACGTTTATCATAAGAGGTGTTCTCAACTGCAGCTTCTCGGTCTCTCTTTTTGGCAGCTCTTTTTACTTTCTCCTTGCTAAACTTGGCATGACAAGACTTGTGCCAGGAACCTCGGTTTTGAACCAGCTGATCTACTGTCACATCTTCCCCACAAGCAAGCTCCACTGGCAAAATTCCAAGGGCTCTGAAAGCTTTGACACTATCCAAAAAGGAACTGTATGGTTTTGATTTGTCTCTGCTTCCTTCTACATTGAGTGGGCACTTCAGGGACTCTAGAGTCTTTTCTTGGCAGATCAAACACAAATCCCAATCCATCTTGCTTGTCTAACAAAAAGTGCTTAGTAACTATAGCCACAGTGAATCATAATAACTTACCTCCATGTTCTTACAGGGTTTACTGAACTGCTGATTCAACACTCATACTGAATGCAGCTGTGCAGTCACATGCTTGCAGCTGCTGGTAACAGAGAGGTGTTAACAAAGCCAATAATGGCATTCTTAGATGTGACTATCGTGTCATGCCATAACCATCACATTGCAAGGAGTATAATAGTATCAGTTGAACTTGAAATGTTTTATTTAGACATGCATGATTGTGATTATTGGTACTTACAAGCTGAAAGATGGTTTTACATGGCGGCCATCTTAAAACCACGAGATGGATGCTATGACATCATCGGAGGAGGTGGTTCCTATACCAAAAATAGAAAGCTAAGACTATGAGAAGCTTGTAAAAAAAAATTGGTGCTTTTGTCCAGAGTGTCCACATCATCCCCAAATCTGTTACTAAGCTGCCTCGCTATTGGTGAAAACATGAAATGTCCTAAATACGTTACAACAGGTAATTCAAGTTTTTGCCCTGCGATATCCTAGATTAATACGTTATTTCTATTAATAGTTAAAGGAGGTGTTGCACTTCCTTTCTTTAAAATTGAACCCATATAGGCAGGTTATGTATTTTTGGTTATGTATTTTTTTAGCTGTCTGAAAACAGAGATCAAGAATTTTTACTGACTGAGAATTTCCAGGGCGCTGAGTGCCCAAGTTTTTTTGTTGCCTATGAACTTCGAAATTTCCTCCCATAAAAAAGAACAGTATTAAAACATGGCATTGCTATAGTTCTTGTGTTACAAATACTTAATAATAATACTTTAGGAGCTTTGTCTACAACATCATATCGATATGGCAGTGGCCGAGTTCATTTTAGTTCTTTCACATGCTCTGGAACTGAGGAAGGACTGTTGACATGTCAACATTCAGCCCCACAAAGTTATTGCCACTCCCATTATTACGATGCTGGTGTAATTTGTAGAGGTATGTGGATATCGATTTTAAAAGTATAGTTTTCAGTACTTTATACTTTCATGAAAAAAGAAATTTGCAGAAATGAATCAATACAGCTGGCAGATAATGATCGATACAGTTATTATGGTAGAGTAGAAGTGTGCATCAATAGTGAATGGAAGGAAATTTGTGGTCATCACATGACGTATTCAGAGGCTAGCGTAATATGTCAGGAACTAGGATTCTCAAAATATGGTAAGTTAATTTTTTGTAAATATATTTATAATTGTTTTATTAAACTTGGAATAATCAGGTGCATTGATTAGAACTAGCCCTCAACATCGATATCTTAGCTATTATCAGGAACAAAGAATTTGTGATGGAACTGAAAGCAGCTTCTTTATGTGTAATTCTACTAGACTGTCATCTGCTTTCTCTTGTTCTTCAGCAGCTGGAATAATATGTAAAGGTCAGTATTTATAGTCAATTAAATTATTTTGTGTAAGCCAAATTAATTTAATTATATGCAGAAATAAATCCATTGGTGTCTAATTGCACCGACTTCTCAGTAAAACTAGATACTAATGAGAAACTTCTGGTTTGTGTCAATGGAGTGTGGAGTGCAGTTTGTCGCTTAAACACATTCTCAGCTGGCATTGTATGCAATCAACTTGGCTATCAAAGACAAAGTATGTAGCTGAAGCAGTAAAATCTCTAATGTATATTGTATTTTTATCTGTCAATTCAGAATTATATAGTTTCAACTTTATACTGTGAATTACATACAATTTATATGCTAAAGTATTCAAACTGAATAATGAATGTGTCTTCAAATAGAAGCCTTATGACTTTTTTTTTGTATTTCATTAATGTAGATCATAGAATTACTACTCAGTATCTTCAAAATAACTCACTGTCAGTTCATCAAATACGATGTTCTGGAAATATTAATAATATCTCTCAGTGTACTTTTGACTACTATATACCTTCACTATTCTGCAGATATGTAGTTGGATTAAAATGTGCAGGTAAGTACATATTTGAGTATAAGTAGTGCCTCTGAGAAAGAGATATTTAACTCAAGAAATAATTTTGAAGAATTAAACTGAAAATGTATGCAGATCAAAGGATTCTAGATGTTTAATCACATCCAAAGACAATTGGCAAGGATAAATTATATTCAGCAAAATATTTTAATAAAAGTTAATTCATTGTTAGTGCTATAGTCACCAGTAGGGGTTAATGGGATGCTCTAAATAATTGGCATACCATTGATTTTAAGCTTTTTTTTCAACAAGTTATATGTGTATTACATTTACTTACTATTTTTTAATAGGTTTGCCTTGGTAATTCACAAATTATTATGTTATATTATCATAGATCGCTGTAACGATGGAGAGATTCAATTTACTTATTCAGGAATCGCTGGTCGAGGTGTTGTTGAAGTTTGTATAAATGGAAACTGGAATAATTTGTGCGGAAGAAATTTTGGTAAAACTGATGCCAGTATACTCTGTCGGCAGTTAGGATTTTCTTATAATGGTAAAAATTACTAGTATGTACACAAAATCTGTAATATTAGAAATAAAGTATTTTATTTTAATCAGTATTATGTTGTCAGTCACCAAATTTTATTATTGTACCATATTAGCTTAGTATAAATATGCAATTATTTAACTAAGTAAGCAAATAATCATGTTAAAAAATTAAAGAGTACATAATGTATATTCACATGGTGAATGATTCAATTATTTTTTAGGGGCACTTGTTCTTGACAATCATTACTATCATAATTATTATATTTATTATTCAACTCCACGCTTACAAATTAATTGTACTGGATCTGAGAAAACTTGGTTGGAGTGTCAACAAATCAGTAGTAATTGCATTAATTCAATTAGTGCCGAGATAGCTTGTCAGCCTTTACAAAGTAAGTATGAAAATGCAGAATGCTTGTATTACTGTAAATTTTATTAAGGATATTTATTATGTGCAGTTATTTGCTATGTTAAGACCATTATAGTTTTTGCATATTACAGTAGACCCTCAGTTATCCGAACCCCGTTTATCTGAACTCTCGCTAATCCGAACACCATTATTTGGGAATTATAATGATATACATTGGAATTTTGCTGTGCATTAAATAGATAAGAAATTAAGACCCCATTCAAAATGATTTCGAATATCCGAACTTTCAAATATCCGAACAACCCTCGGTCCTGAGGTGTTCGAATAATTGAGGGTCTACTGTAATATCTACAGTAGTCAAATTGACCGTTGTGAATTCACACACACACACACACACACACACACACGCATATATATATATATATATATATATTAGTGGTGTGCTTGAGCACAAATGACGAGCGAGCCTGCTAGTTAGGTAACATATAATGACAGTATTGTTACTATGTTTTAACTAAGTTCATACAAAAACTATAATAGCAGTTATGACATTTTATTTCAGCAAACAAATACTTAATTACTCTCTTGCCTGATTAATGATAGCTAACTTCTGTAGTATTTAACATCAGCCATTCTGATAACCTCAACTACCAGTAACTCTTGAACAAGCTCTCAGCTACGATAAAAAAAAACAACTAGTTTTATTATTATATGTAATTTTAGAAAACAAATATGAAATTACTACTTACCTCAATTTCCTGAGTATTGGTAATTTCTGTAATATCAAATTTAAGTTACTTTGACTACCTGAATTACCATGAATTCTTGACAACAAGCTCTCAGCTATAATAACAAAAGAGCATCAATTTTAACACACAAATACAAAATTACTTTCTTACCTTTTTTTTAGCAGTGGTAACTTCCGTAGTATCAAATTTAAGCCATTCTGACTATTTGAATATACCAGTCATTGTTAACAACAAGCTCTTAGCTACAAAAAAGAAAGGCCAGAGTTATTTTTGTATATTTAGCTGACAAATATGGAATTACTACTTACCTCAGCTTCCCTCGAGTATGAGTAGCTTCCTTAGCATTAATATTACGGCTTTCTGACTACCAACGGCTCTTGACAACCAATTATCGGCACTTTGTATCTCCCAAACGGCAAAGTTTTGAATTTTGTCTGGAAAAGGGTCTTCAATGCCATAGTAACCGGTCGTAGCAACTTTTTGTGTCTTGAAAAACAAGCGTTTTCACAGGAATTTTCTCACACTTTGGAACATAAGTTTAATATTAAGGCTAGCTTAATGCTGTAGTTTCAGAATAAACTGGGGTCAAGCCTAAAAAGCCGTGTTTTTTTTTTAGATAAAAGGGAACCCACGCGTGCATTTAAAGGGCATACATACCATCCATATGCAAATATATGTAACATATACCCAATTTTGCATTATACATCCCTATTACTGTCTCGCTCGCTCTGTTCGCTCACCAATAACACTGCCTCAAAATCATGAAATAATCATGTCTAAAATTTTGTTGGGTCTAAAAATGATTGGTGAGTGAGACAATATTAATAGTGATTAAAAAATAATCAGGTTTATGATATTTTGATGAGATCTCTTTTGTGTAGCATAGATGGGAAGCCATCTATTGCTAATATAAATACAGGTAGCATGTGCTTTTCTTATTGGGCAGTGGTCACAAATTTGTTGTAGAATTAACATAACCCACATATGGCAATCATGAATCCTGAATCTGGGAAGTCACGTATGTTATAAGAATAGGGTTTTCCTGACAAGCTTATTCATGCTTTAGTATTTTACTTATGGTCTGCATGTAGTAAATTCTGTTTACTGATTTCGTGAGATGGCTATTCTTCTGCAAACAGTATGTCAGTCCAATTTTGTAGGAAACACAAAACAATTTAATAACATTCAAAAATAAGCATCTATTTATCTGAGGTTTGAACCATTGGAAAACTTACACCTGAGTGAGTAAAATTATTCCCTTTTAAACTCTAAATATTCCAAAGCTTGGTACAAAAATCAATGGGGAGGAATCTACAGCCATTCTACTCAACTTGCTCACGAATCTGCTGACTTGGAACTATTCTGTTGATCACATGGAAATATTTAGCGCATCCTAAAACGAGAGATAGTTTTCTCTGTATTGGCTACTGTTCGTACCTTTTATTCTCTTTTGGGGTTTCTGTTGTTGCATTTAGCTATGTTTATTTTCTAAACTACCATACCTTTATTATGGTGCTGGATTTACGCAATTTTTTATCTCCCAGTTGTTCTGGTTCACCTGTTTTTCTTATTCCTCACAATTCATTTTAAGGAAACAACTAGCAAATTTTGAAAATCAATTTTAATAACAGAAGAGTAGCTAAGAACTACTTAGACATATTGCGGCTTTCATTATTATCCTCATCAGAATTACTAGTAAATTATACACATCACCGAATAATCCATGCTAATTTCTCACCTAGATGTGAGAAACAATCTATTAACAAATAACAAGAGTAGCTGGTCTATAAGCAGACTAATGGAGGCAAACTACAACAACAACAACAGCAAAAACTCAACTACTATACTAATTCAAATGCATTCTTCCATGTTATCAGCTCCTCTGGTGAAATGTCATGCATGTAATTATATAAAATAGCTTGCTAACGATTCTGAGAAGTTACACAAAGTATATTTCAGAACTAAACTAATACCACTCAACACAAACCCAACCTACCACCTGATTTAATTTATTTATTGCGAGGAAACCAGTTACAACAATTGGCTTAAGCCAGCTGAAGAAAACGGTCTTCTAAGCATCTCTTCCATGCTATATAGGTGATGTAACAGAGTTTGAAGACAAGCAATATAGCAGAGATTATTTAGCAGCCATTTCATGTAAATTATATTGAATTATGTATAATAGTATTCGTTTTGGCATGCTAAGGCAAGAATGGTTGTTTGACAACTGGATTGATTCATTGTTTAATTATTCTTACAGATTAGTCCATTATTTTTTTTAGAAATCCATGCCAAAGCCAGATCCTATCCATCGACTAAGTTCCCTCAACCCATATTGTTGTGAAAAACAGAGCTTGAAGGCAAACTGCATTATTATGAATGAAATTGCATAATAATTTATCATAATAGTCATAAAACAAATTTTCTGACACTAGGAGTTTGCCTTCTCTGCTTCCTACAAAATGATTCCCAATAGAAGAAATGTTTAAACTGTCGGTTTTATCTGAGTGATTGTGCAATACTATACACTGTTTAATTGTTTTGTGTCATTGCTGTTCTCAAAAAAAGAAGAAGAAATGAATGTTCTGATGTGGTATTACTGTTAGGCATTACCAGTACTATCTTAGAAGAATCCATACATTATTTCAATATGCTGTTCTTTGAGCAGGTAATAATTTGGACTACAAGTTAACCAGATAAGGTATAGTTATTCCATGTCTTCAGATGTATTAATAAAAGGCTTCATAAAGGAAGCTGGCACTAAATTTTTGTTTTGAGAAATCATCTTTATTATAAAGATTACAATGTCCAGTTTGCTCTCATATAGATGCCCTCTTTTATAAACATAACAACTGGAATGATCAAATCGACCTTTGTTTGTTTCTACCACCCACCAAATCCAGTTCTTTATAGTATAATTGTTTAAAATATCTTCATGGAAAATCCCACCACTTTAGTCTCAACATTACTACGTGCCGAATGTTTATGTGACAGAGTAGGTGAATTAATGGCAAAACAACTTAGATTTAGCATCACAAATAGCTTGAATTGACTTGCACTTCTTAGACCTTGTAACACCTTCATACTTAAGTTTGTATAGTTCTTGTCCTTCAACTGCTGACAAAGACTCATGAAGTAGTGATCCCAGAAAATGTCGAACAAAAAATCGACATCAATATTTCTTGCTAGTGAATTTCTTTCAATAATTTTTTTTAGTGACCCAGACTTGAAAGAAAACTTTATAATTGCACTTTGTAAAGACACGGCATGTACTATCCATTGTGTCGGGCAAACTACATGAAGCCCAGGAGTATCAGCTGCTATATTCTCATTGTCTAAAAAGTTGCATCTCTTTTGGATAATTTCTGGAAATTTTGATATTTCCAAAACTGCATCAAAACCAGACTTCATAGTATTACTACCTTGATACTATCTCCCGCTGCAAAATTTAAAGAATGTCCATAGCAGTCGGTATACACTGCACAAGGTTCTTTATTACAGATTTTCTTAGCTACACTGTTTCGTGAGCCGCACATGTTACCACATGATGGCACAACCTATTCCATGTTTAAAACATCAGGGACATCTACAATCACCAGGAAAACTTTAAAAGAAGGAAAGGGGAAGGTGGGGGGGGGGGGGTTCGTTTCTTTCCCTTCTAATATTATGGTTGTGTGTTTATTATTATAGCTCTGATATTATTATATGAAAATTTCCACATTAGGAGAAGGAACAAGTTGAATATACAAACTTGATAGCTAAAGAAATAATAGTCCTACCAAATCCAGTCATTGTTTTTTGAGTAAGTGTCTTTCGGAAAAAGAAGCCTTGAACACCTTACATGGTAGGTATTTGCAACCATTTGTGTTGTGGAATATTTTTTTCAGCAGTTTCAGCTCCACCCACACTTTTTTCTGCAGAAACTAACACCATTTCCTCCTGAACAACATTTACGTTTAAACTGACTAAGTTCAAAGGTGAAACATGCAGCTCTGAAATTTTCTATGTCGCAACCTGTAACCTTTCTTCTATTCAGCTCTTTCTTCCTGACTCATGTATTCCCTTCTCCCTTTGTCGATCTCTCCTGCTTCTGAAGCTCTGTGTCCTTCTAATCATGATTGTGGATTTAGGCTTAGTGAAACTTTTGCCTTCTTTATCTGTTCTTCACTGATTTGACATGCTTTAGCAGCAGTGTTGTCATTTATTATTTCTTATACAGAATGTGATGACAACTTACCCATTGAATGTGCGGTGATGCTTTACCAATCAGGCTGAGGACATTAATTATTTGTGATATCACACACCATCGTTGTTGTTGTTACTGACACACATAGAATGCCACTAATGTATGCACTTATGTATCTATGTAAAGGCAAACATACATGTATGCATGCATGCATATGTTTATTGTTATGTATGCATAAAGTATGTATTATGAGTTTGCATTATGCTTAGTTCCAGTGGCAGATTGTGCTGATGGAGATATTAGAGTCAGAAATGATTCAAATATGATTAGAGGAGAATTACAATATTGTGATAACAAGGCATGGTTTTTCATTCCATGGAGCAGTTATTGGTACACATTACCTTGGAATAGAGATTTAGTTTGCAAATCTTTGGGCCACCCTTTTTCAGGTCAGTACTTTAGATATAATAAATTATTATTATTGTTATTATTATTATTCTTATTATTATCAGTGAGTGGGAAAAGTGAGTGAGACATCACTGGTAAAACAATTGAAAACCAGGGATATATTTTAGTTATTTAAATATGTGTGGATGTACATGTTTCATTTATGTGTTCGCTTTGACAATATCCGCGTCCCATACTTCACTAAACAGAATTTTTTAGTTTATCGATATTTACCTGTATCATTAAAGTGTTTATCTCTTGTCCCCAACATATCTGAATTTGTAATGGACTGAATGGTGCCTGTGGTGGGATCATGTCACTGTTAGCCTGAGAGACGCAGTTGTGCTGCCACCAGAGTTCTAGGCTAGCACCCAGCAAGCTAAGTCAAACAGCAAAGCTAGGCTCTTGAATTCTCCAACCCAGGGTTTAGCTAGCAAGGCCCTAACCCCAGTTTCTCGATATAGTCAGAGTTTTAAGGAGATATTTCAAGTTATGCTACAAACTGAGAACTGAGGAAAAAAATGAAGTGAATGAATGATATATGTGTAGGTGAATGGTGAGTGGTATGCATTTAGTCTATACATAGCATGAGAAGATGTAATGTGAGTAAGTCGTTTAGTCTATACATAGCATGAGAAGATGTAATGTGAATAGGTTAATTTTGTGTACAGCAATAGGTAAATAGATGTAGCTAATGGTACAGAAAGTAAATGACTATTTAATTAGTTAATGTTGTTAATGTGGGGTGGTGTCACACCACAGTGCCTTTCTAAACTAGGTGATTAGGAGCTACAACATTAAAATCAAGAAAACTAAATGTATGTAGCCAGTTGATATTTTTGCATACAGATTTTATGATGGCAAAATTATTGTTTCTGTCTTGTTGTTTGATTATTTTAGTACCTTGTATACAATGGCTTGTTCGGTATTTAAATTGAAGTATATCAGACATAACTGCATTCTTGATTTGCCCGATAATTCAGCACAAGTTCACAACGGGGCACCCTTCAAAAATTTTTTTTTCACTTACAGAGTTGTCGGCGTCCAAATATATAGCTCTCCAAGTTTTATCGTAGTAGCTGAAGTCGTTCCCGCTATAATAGACCTAACCGTTCCCTACCGTAGGCTTGAAACAATACATTTTTAAGAAATCGATCGATCTTCTTTTCTCGATGTTTATGCACGCCGCGTTGTGCCCGGTTTTCCTGTAGACGGTCACATATATAATTTGTGGATATACATATGTCATTATGTACTTTGACCTTCACGTTTTTGTGTTTGCTCCGCAGTCTACCCCTTCCCATACCTCCTCTAAACAAGGTTTTTTGGTTTAGCAATCCCATATCATTGAAGGAAATTTAATTGTATACCCCTTTGTACTGAGTTGTTTCTGATGCACGTAGGTCTTAACAACTTACCTTTAGACTACTTTGAAATACTTGTATCTAGTATAATAATGCATAGTTATATTATTCAGCAAGCAGTCACATGCTGCTACAACTGTTAATAATGACACAAGTCTCTTACCAACTCAAGATATCAAACAGCTTTTACTTATTTTCTAAAAGACAGACAGGGGAAACTGAATTTTTACCTTATTTTTTCTTGAACTATCTGTGGGTGGAACAAATGAGGTTAGGCTAGGCGACATAGGTTTCAGAAAGGAAGGCTAAAGTGTGAAAGAGAAGGCCAAAGCTGAAAATCGAAAAGCAGAAGTAAATAGTTTCAAAAAGTTTAAGTCCACAATCATGATAGAAGGACAGAAAGATTCAGAGGCAGGAGAGGTAGACAATGCAGGAGATAGGTGAGCTGAAAAAGAAAGCTGGGGATACAGACATCAGATAGTTCAAGAAAAAATAGAGCAGGAGAGGGAAAGTGATGTAACCTTAACAAACTGTAGAGAGAGAATGATAGCAATAGATAAGTAACTTATGTTGCTGCATTCTTACTTAGCAATACATCAAGCGCCACTGTGTTATTATTATTTTATTGCTAATAATAATTATTATTATTATAACAATTATTATTATTGCTATTATAATAATAATAATTATTATTATTTTTATGTCACTAATAATTTGTCATTTTATTTCAGAATCTTCTTCTTTCATTTCTTATTCATGGCATCAAATTTATTCCAAGGAATTCATGTGCTCATCTAGTAGCCAATTTTTTAGCATTTCTGATTGCTCTACTTATAAATACAGATTCTATTCTCGCTCAAATATACCTATAGTTGGAATTGAATGTCAAAAACAAGGTTAGATTTTATCATAAATGTTTACTGAATGTTAATGGTACATATTTTTTAAAGAAATTGGCCAACTAGTTCGACTTGTTGGCTCCAACTTCAATAATCAGGGTCAAGTAGAATTATACATCAATGGAACATGGACTGGTATTTGCAGTGAATTTTGGGATGACAATGATGCTAGTGTAGTATGCAATCAGCTCGGATACTCCCGTGAAGGTATTTTCTTAATAATATCATTGTTACCACTGCAAATTAATAGATCCAATTTATACTGTTTTGCAGGAGCTAGAGCCATTTCTGGTGTGTATAATAGTCACAGGTCTATTCTCATTGGAGTGGTGCTTAATTGTAGTGGTACAGAACAGACTTTGTTTGATTGTTTGTACAGCTCGATATCAAGTTGTAATCGCTATTCAGCAGCTTCAATTATATGTCAAAGTATGTTTCATAATGAAGTGACTGTGAGAGTTTTATAAATAGAGTACTATTTTGGACAGATAACCCTTTAGTAACGAGTTGCAGCAATAATGATGTAAGAATAATTGGGGGACCAACAGCACTTGAAGGAACTGTTGAAATATGCAGAAATCGGGTATGGGGTGGTATTTGCCATACGGGATGGGACAATCGTGATGCCAATGTGGTATGCTCCCAACTGGGATTTCAGCCTACCGGTAAATATTTCTAGATTCTTAGTAATTTTATAGTTTACACTTTGAATTTTATTTGTATATGTACAAACCTCATAAATATGAGTATAACTAGAGACACTACAACTCTTACACAAAGTTTTAATGAATAGGTTCAAGATCAGTGCATAGCAGCTTTTATGGGAAATCTCAAGGTCCACTATATTTGACTTCAGTACGTTGTAATGGAAGGGAAAATAAAATTACGGATTGCTCAAGCTCTTGGATCACAACTTGGGCATGCGGTGACGAACAACATGCTGGTGTCAAGTGTGTTGGTAAGATGAAATGATATCCATTTTTAATCATTTTAACGATATGTGTTTGCTTAGAATCTTGCCAAGAAGGTGCAGTTCGTCTCACTGGTTCATCTAGTTCACTTGGTGGTCGAGTAGAAACTTGTATTGAACTTACTTGGACAACTATATGTGAGGAATCCTGGGATGACCATGATGCTAGTGTAGTGTGCCATCAACTAGGATTTTCACGATATGGTAGGGTCATATTTAATTGAGTAGTCATTTTTATAGTATAGCTTCTTCTAACATTAAATTATATATTATATTATGCATATTATATGGATATATATCTCATTGAATACCAGGGTGGGTCAGATTGACCCACGTTATAATTAGTTAAAAAAAAAATTGTAAACAGCAAGTGGACAGGGTTGCCATGACTCTCTTGATGTCGTCAGCTAGCTAATGAGCTCTATATTACAGTGCACTTTATTTGGAGCTTCTAGCTTGAACAGTGAAGTAGCAATAACCGATTGAAGTTCTGACTACGATGGCTTCTAGCTCTAGGATAGGTTTAGATAGTGTAGAAACATTTTATATACAAGGATACTAGCATCCGAAAGTGATGGGTTGTCTGCTACACTGCCAAAACTCCAGGAAATAAAAGGAAAGACACTAAAGTCACTACATATTGTCCTAAATGCAAAGAGTATATGTGTATTGGTTCATGTTTTGAGAAGTATCATACTCTTGTTGATTATAAGCATTAGCATGCATGGTATGTGAATTTCGGAATTGTAATGTACTTCATGTAACAATTTTTTTCTCTGTGTATGTTAGATGTCCATGAATGAAATTTGGTGTGGTTTTACAGTTATGATAGTACTACTAGGGGCTATTTTCTGCAAGTTGTAGCTCATTTCCACTGTCTGTAATAAATGAATAATGGTGTAATACATAAAAAATTATTTTCCCGATTTGTAATTCAAGTGGGTGTGGTCACCAAACCTTTAATGGGCAGGGCACAAAATTCTACTAGTCTCATTACAATTTCCTTTAGCATACACATACAAAGTTTGAGTCCTCTACTGCAAACAAGGCTCTGTTTATTAATGTATTGGTAAAATGATCATAATTTTGGACAAATGACCCCCCCAGAAGTTGGTATTCAATGAGATATTGGGCCAGTAAGTCTTATTTTGTCTAATAACTTTCCTGAAAATTTGGCCTATGGTTATTGCTATAACCTTTCTTTGACTAACTCCTACCAATGAGTGATAATCTGAATGAGCTGCCTTTGTTCTCTGAATTACTTTGACCTTCTTCTCTCTCTTCAAAGGATGATGTTTTTCTATTGTAAGCTCAAAAATTCAGATGATGATACTGATTTTGTTGGATACAAGAAAGACAGACAAGGTGATAAATAGGAAATGAGAAATATCAGTAGGAGAATTGCTAAAAGGAGGAGCGTTAGTGTGAGGAGAAGGACTGGAATGTTAGCATAATATTCTTTTATTCTTTATTGCTCTTTTGCCTAGCTTGCAGTCATATCTCTCAGGGTATCGGTGGGCAACAACATTGTTGGGTGAGATGACTTTCTATAACTAGAGCACTAAAATGCAAACCCTCAGCGCTAGTTAGCTAGTATGATAAAGAAAATAATAACAAAGGAAAAGTGTAGAAACAAAAAAAAAAAGAGAAGTGGCATGAAGAGAGGCAGGAAAGAGAAAAAGACAATGAAGAGGGACAAAAGAAAGAGGAATGAATGAAAAAAGGTAGGAAGAAAAGAAAAGGAAGAAGAAAGAAAGAAAAACAGTACACGAAAGAAAGAGGAAAAGAAAGGAAAAGGTAAGAGAAATAAAAACAGTAGGAAGAAAGAGGAAAATAAAGAAAAATAAGGCAAGAAGACAAAAGGAAAGAGAAAAAAAAAAAGGATGAAAAAAAAAGATGAAAAAAAAAAAGCGTCAATGAGGATTTGAACCAGAGACTTTTAGGTTAGGTATTTGCTCACTCAACAACTACGCCATGTAACACCTCACGCTGAGTGCACGTAATTGTTAGCTATTTAAAAGTGATTTGCAACCTGCAAGCTGGCTCACGTGACAAACAAGTTTTTTAAGGGGCGGTTCCCGCTGTAAGCCTACGATCGCACGGCTCTGGAAAGACTCGCTTTTTTCTGGAAAATGAAGTCCAAAATCAAAATTCTGGCATATTAAAAGAACTCACTTCGTGAAATACTGCTGTTTGATGCCGCTTTCAGAGCTTGGCTGGTTCCTACCTTCCAGAAGTGCCTGTTGACAGACAGAGTGACAGAATAAAGGAATGACACTAGGACTACTGTAACCCTCTTGCGCATGCGCGCTGAGGGTTAATAACAGTAAAAATGAAGCACCAAAAATGTGAACCCTCAGTGGTACTATACACTAGTTAGAAATTACAAAGTCATCTTGGTTCAAAATAATCATTTATTGACTGTTCTAAAATCAGTTATCTATAGAGCTTGAGCAATGAAAATGATAGATGTAAACGCTAGGCCAGAGACACTCACCGGTATATATTTTCAACCCTGAACTTCACTTCTGCACTTGGTACAGTGGCTAGCAAGAAATGTTTGCATACATGATTACGACATGCCGATAGGGGGCATTACTCACAAAAGTTGGTACCTATGCGGATTTGAAGTTGGACTTTCTAAAAAATCAGCCCAAAATTCTAAAAAGTAACAGTCTTAAATCGTTGTTCTGAGTAAGTTCATATCTAAACAAAGGGTTAATTATCTGCAATCTCCAAAATCAGAGCGTGACAGATGGACAGACAGATAGACAGACAGACAGACAGACAGACAGACAGACAGGCAGACAAACAGACAGACAGACAGACAGACAAACAGACTGACTGACTAACAACAAACAGACAGGATGACTACTATAACCAACAAAGCAATAGCTAATATTGTACTAGAATATTTACAGATCATGTTGCTATTATACAGTTATGTTATGGTCACCATAGCAACTTAGTGGTTTTTTGCTAGGCAACCAAACTAGACCATAAATTTTGAACAATACATTTACTTTCATGTTATATATGGTTGCTAGGTACTTTTTAAATATCCTGATTTTATATTAATTTTTAATCTAGAACAATAGTAATAACTGCATTTTTATCTGCTAGTGAGTGAGTTAACTATTAGTAGGTAAAATTTATTGACAAGTTATTGTATTCTCCTGGAATTTTAGACAGCACTACTAATAGAAGTGTACTCAAAACGAATTCTCTCAGTCAATGGTTGGTGACTCAAATTTCACATTGAAGGCTCAAACTATAGCCCATATTCATTCACACAATAGGAAACGTCGCTGCTATGTACAAAATACATCCTCCCAGATAATTAAAAGGAGGACAACACTCACTATTATATCCTTCTTCTACCGTGTCAGGCACTTTTATCACCTCACACTGGTAGCGATAGTAATCTCCTTTCATCTTCATTAAAAAAAAAATGCTTTACTGTCTTTGTCGCCCTTCTTGATGAGTTTGTTATCCAGCATATCCTGAACAAATACACAATTACTGAAAACCAACAAAACCAACTACTATTTGGTTTTAATTAGTTTCTCTTACCACGACTTCTGATATTACGTGTTTTAACTCTTCCGCGATAATGTGACAATAATAGTCCCTCATCAATACGTCCTCATCATTCGCCTTATTTCTCATGCTATGGTCAATACTCTCCAAGCAGTACGCTTGGTTCCCATGATGTTTTTGTAGGCCACAGACAGAAGATTCCTCTGTTCAACATTTAGACTCTCGAAGCCAGTACTCTCCACATACTGTCTCATGAACTGCATATTAAATAAATGGCATAGACTAGGGTCATTTTTACATTTCTCATTAGTATCAAATAATTCTGGAAAATCCACTTATTATTTCCCTAGTGCTAATAGATATGGGGCTTATTGCACAGTAAAACTGACTTGATAACTTTAAAATGCCCACAATAGTAGTAGTGAATAAATAAATGTGTAATACTTATATAAGTAAACTTTTACAATTCATTATTATTTATTCAACTATTGTCATTTATTGAACTACAAATGCTTTATTGTTGTTTCTATTAAAATATTAAATTATTTGTGTATTTATTATATGGCAGTAAGGAACACAAAAAAAGTTTCTGCATAAAATGCACGTCATACACCTGTTATCCATTTTTTGTAATTAATTATATTTAGGAGCTTTAGTGACTTCTAGTTATGGTGAAGGACAGCTTTCTTTTGGAATTACACAAATCCACTGCAATGGAACAGAGCCCAACATTACTTCATGCCATCATAGTGTTTCCAACTTGCACAACTGTGGATCATATGATGATGCTGGTGTTGTTTGCCAAAGTAAGTAAGAATGTATTTTTCAATACCATTATTTGAAGGATTTGTTTGTGATTATATGAAGGTATTACAACAAAACCTGCTAACTGCAGTGATGGAAATGTAAGATTAGTTGGAGGTTCTGGTAGTCATGAAGGAAGAGTTGAAGTGTGTATGAATCAAGCTTGGGGAACAATATGTGACAATGGCTGGGATAGTAGAGATGGGAATGTCATTTGCAAGCAACTTGGATTTCTTAACCGAGGTAGATGTGAATATATTTGGACTGAGGTATTTGAAACTAGTAAAGAAGAGTGATATACGGATATGTTCATTGATTTATTTTTATGTTACATCATGACATGATCATGAGCATAAAAAATACAAGCCTGTTTAGAATTTATAGTCATATTACTATATTATATTTTTAGTCATTCATAAAATAATTTTATTTTCACTTGATCACTAGCTTTAATTATTTTCAATGCAGGAAGCACAACCTATAGTAGAGCTTACTTTGGTAGAGGAGCTGGTCCCATATTTTATACCAACATTTTGTGTCAGGGGACTGAAATGTTACTTGAAAGATGTAGAAAGAACACTGTAATTAATAATCAGTGTAACCATAATGAAGATGCTGGAGTATCCTGTCAAGGTAAGTGAGCAAAGTGTATTGTTACTTTCACGAATAAAGTAATTAAAAATTAGATTGACCTAGGTACTAGTGGTGTGCTTGAGCACAAATGGCGAGCGAGCCTAAAGACTGTACTATTTTTATATGAATGATTTTGACTTCTAACACTGAAGCTACTGAATATAAGGTCCAGTTTTTTAATTTACCATACAGGGTAAAGGGATTTCAGTGCCATAGTAACAACTCTCTGCAACTGCTTGGAAGGAAAACAACAACAAAACAATACACGTTATTTAAAAGTTTTTTTTGTGATATTCTTTAGCTAAGTAGTGGTTGTAACACACAATGCTTTGACACAACTGGACATGCACCTACACAGACTTACCTTCGCAGTAATCTAGTGAACAATGTATTTTCAAGTAAATACTGTTGTGCACGGCTTATAACCATAACAAAGAGCGCATTGACTTATCACCGCCACTAACTCGAATAGAAAAACTGCACCCGCAAAACAAGAAGCAACGGTAAACAATTCAATTTCTAGGGTGATACGGGTACTGATCGCTAAACCAGAGGATTCTGTTTAGTGCAATTTGGGACGGGGTCGAACGCCGAGCAAACACAAAAATACGGAGGGTCAAAGTACAAAATGACATACGTACGTCCATATATATAAATAAACATCCCCGATTTTCGATTGTGTTACCCCTGTAAGTGTCTCGCTCGCTACGCTCGCTCGCCAATTATTTACCAGACAAATACACCTATCAAATGCCATTATTAAGAGAAAAAAATTTCTGGGTCTTTCAATGGCTTCTCTACATAATTCAGCGAGCGAGCGAAGCGAGCGAAGCTGACTCTCAGTCGTGTTCAATTGAGATTTCAGATATATATATATATATATGTAGGTATGTATGCGTACGTCAAAAAATTTCGCCCGCGCTTCTAATTACGTAAGTTAGGTAAAGCGTTCACAGTTCCAGTATTTTTCAATTAAGTTTCAACCAAAAAGTTTATAGCTACTCTCTCCTTGGCGAAAGACTGAATGGCAAATTGCCAAGCTGCTCTTCTTTGCCACTGCTTTCGAAGTTTATTCAGGTAATTCTGTTATTGTTAACTCTTCATGCCTAATCATTGCTATTATTTAGTGTTTTCCTTCACAAATCATCGTTACCTATACTCATATATTTACTCGCTCGCCATGCATTTGCGCTATTCGAGCGCACCACTAGTAGATAATAATTGGCGAGCGAGCGTAGCGAGCGAGACACTTACAGGGGTAAAAATGGGGATGTTTGTTTATATATATGGACGTACGTATGTCATTTTGTACTTTGACCCTCCGTATTTTTGTGTTCGCTCCGCGTTCGACCCAGTCCCAAACTTCACTAAACAGAATCCTCCGGTTTAGCGACCATTACCCGTATCACCTTAGAAATTGAATTGTTTACGGCTTTGAATTGTTTTGCGGGTGCAGTTAAAACACAAAATCTTATGGGAGCTCCATTTCTGTTCGAGTTAGTGGCGGTGGTAAGTTAATGCGCTATTTGTCACAGTTATAAGCCCTACTCAACAGTATTTACTTAAAAATGCATTGTCCACTAGACGAACCTCGAAGGTTAGTCTTGCGTAGGTATGTTCAGTTGTGTGAAAGTATTGTGCGTTACAACTACTATTAAGAATATCACAAAGAAAATTTTAAATAACGTGATTTGATTTTGTTTCTTCTTTTTCAATTCAAACTGTTGCGGGAGCGGTTACTATGACATTGAAAACCCCTTTACCTCATAGTAATGTAAAAACTCGACTTTATTTTAATAGCTTGAGTGTTAGTTGTTAAAATTAAATTTAACAATAGTGTAGTTTAAGGCTCGCTCGCCATTTGTGCTCAAGCACACCACTAGTTATGAAAATGCATTAGGTAGTTCATTACTTCTGTTGTGTGTGAGACTGCAGTAAGCTATATTATTCTTTGTTAAATGTTAAACTATTATGTTGAGCAATAACTTAGAAGTGTCATGTGAATTATACTTTTTTTGTATATTGTTGTTTACAGTTCCTTGCTTGGATGGAGGCATTAGAATTGGAACAGGCTTGAGCGATAGAATTGGTGTTGTTGAAGTGTGCATGAATTCTTCGTGGGGTACTATTTGCAGTAGATCCTGGAGCCCCAGTGAGGCTTCTGTTATTTGTAGACAACTAGGCCATTCACCACATGGTTTGTGGAAAGTAATTATGTTTGTGGTATACAATTATGTTCATTTATCCTTCAGGTGCCTTTTCACTTTTTAATGAGTTTTCTGACAATGTATGGCCCACATTACTTTATCATGTGAACTGCAGTGGGCATGAATCTTCAATTTGGGAATGTCAGTATTCTCAACAGCAAAGACAATGCAGATACAATGAAGATGCATCTGTTGTGTGCCAAAGTAAAAATTAGGTTTGAAAAGAAAATGAAAAAATGATAATTTCTTTGTTATATTTTTTAAAGATTCTTCAGTGGAGGTTTCCAACTGCACTCACGGTGCCGTTAGACTAGTTGGAGGAAATGCAGAAAATGAAGGAAGAGTTGAACTTTGCTACCGTCAAGTTTGGGGGACAGTTTGTGATGATTTTTGGCACGGAGTGGATGCTAATGTGGTGTGTGGTCAACTGGGTTTTCAAAAGATTGGTAAAATTATAGTATAATAGCTGGCGTTCCTTCAACATTCCTTCCATTCTAATACATTGTTTTTGTAGGAGCTGTAGTCTGGAGAGGAGGGTCCTACTCCAGCAATGCTGGACCTACACTAATCAACAGAGTACAATGTACTGGCCAAGAAGCTTATCTTTTAGATTGCCAGTGGTCAACCAGTCGTATTAACAGATGCTCTCATTATGAAGATGCTGGTGTGATTTGTCAAGGTTAGTTTATTTCAATTTAAAACTATTGAATACAAATCATTTTACATTTATCACTAAAATTGTCACCAATGTAGTCAATTATGATACAATCAATTTACATTTACTTAGAGTTGTGTGAAGATGGACGTGTTCGTATTGAAAGTAGCACATCATTTCTGCGGGGTGTTCTTGAGGTTTGTGTCAATTCTACTTGGGTGGCAGTATGCAACAATCTCTGGAAACATATAAATGCTGCTGTTGTCTGCCGACAGCTTGGATATTCCCCATATGGTACTTTATTTTATACAATTGCTGCAAAATTCCAATTTAACAATAATTACAATAGGTTCAATTGCAAGTGGTGATTTTCAGACTACTAGTCATTTGGAAACACGTCTGAGTAACATAACATGTCAGGGAAATGAGGAAAGATTGATGCAGTGTAATGTTGATTACATTTCACAGCAAGAAGGAAGGTTTTGTCATAAAGCTGTAGTCATATGTCAAGGTCAAACCAATCAACAATTTAATGTGATACTATGGTTAATGATATTTCTGTCATTTTTAGATACAATTGAGTTTGCAGATTGTACAAATGGGGACATTCGGCTTTTAGGGTCTTCTAGCAGCAATGAAGGAACAATTGAAATGTGTGTTAATCATGCTTGGGGAACAATTTGTGATGACAATTGGGATGCTAGAGATGGAAATGTAGCTTGTGCTCAGCTGGGCTTTCAACCTTTTGGTAAGTTATAATAACATTAAATTCTGTTATGAATTACGAATATTTTCTCAGGCTCTATTCCATACTACAATGCTAGATATGGAAGAGGAAATAACAATATTTTGTTTGGCCATATTTATTGTTCTGGTGAAGAAACATCTTTAGCTCAGTGCAATAGAAACGATAGACTTTTGAATACTTGTGGTCAAAATGAAGTAGCTGGAATCTATTGTGAAGGTAGACATAGTGTCATAAGCAGAGGAGCATTTACTGATTTTTGTTGTATTTTTAGAGTTTTGTATCAATGGCATAGTTCGAATCACAGGAGGACCAAGTGAACTGATAGGCAGAGTTGAAGTTTGTGTCAACAGAACTTGGAGGACAGTGTGTGGAAATAACTGGAATGACTTGGATGCATTAGTCTTGTGCCGACAAATGGGGCATTCACCTCATGGTATGGAATGCAGAAAAAGTTAAAAAACAACTTTTATTTTATGCTCAATATTATGTTTAGGTGCCATAGCTGGAAGTGGTGCATTTCCATCATCTAACAGACCAGTTTACATGAGCAATGTAAATTGTAATGGTTTTGAAAATTCATTATTTTATTGTCACCATGATACTGATGGACTTGCATGTTCTTCTCAAAATCTTGCTGGAGTTATATGTCAAGGTAGAGTGAATGCACCAATTAATTTTTAACTAATCAGCAATGCATTTTTTGTGAACTTAAACTTTACAATACTTGATTATACTTGTTATAGATATATCAATTGAATATTCTAATTGTACTCATGGAGATGTTCGTTTGGGCACGAAAGAGAAATCTGTCAGTGGGAAAGTTGAAGTGTGCATTCATGGAATATGGGGTGCAGTCTGTGATGATGGCTGGGATTATAGAGATGCCAATGTAGTGTGTGGACAATTGGGATATTTCTCATTTGGTAATAAAACTAAATTATTAAGCAAAATATTTCCATTTTGTTATATCAGAATTTGCTTCTCAAGAGTAGAGATCATTTACTTCGGTATTATTTATTTTCAGGTGCAACTCCACGCTATGCAAATTTTGGTGGTAGGAGACCCAAGTCATTTGTATTGGCTGATTTGGCATGTTCCGGAAGAGAAATCAATATTTTATCCTGCAGTAGAAGAACCTTTGGTGTAACTCACTGCAACATATATGAGCATGCTGCAGTAAAATGCTTAGGTATGTTATAATTTAGTTAAGTTTCCCATTCTTATTTACATAATCAAAATTACAGGATCATTTCCAGTTAGCCTGAGTCAAAAAGTGGGAAGTCTTTTAGGAGGAGATATTATTTCAATAACTGGAGTGACTTTCAATGAGAATGATAATATTACATGCAAGTTTGGAAAAAGTGTTGTCGAAGGACATTTCATCACTGAAGACCAGGCCATGTGTGTGAGCCCTCCAGCACCTGTTGAATCGGCGGTAGATTTTTCAGTGGAAGTAAAGAATAATAATGGGGTTATCACTGGAGGCACCCGCTATCATTATGGTAATGTTTAAACAACTTGTGTTCTATTGTAATGTTTATTCAGAATTTGCTTTGTAATGTACTCAGTTTCTCCACTTATATCTTCAGACAGTGTAGAAATTCAAACAGCAGCCGATTCCATTTGGGTTGTGGGAGAATTAGCCAACTTCTCTTGGAATCCTTCCTCTTTGTTGATCAATGAGTTGATCAATGTGAACCAAATTCATATAGACATCTCACTGTGGATATATAACGATATCACTGATGTGTTCGAGGAAAAAGTAGTTGTAGCAACAGATGTGCCCAACACAGGCTCTGCTTCAGTAATGCTGACTGAATCATTGAGCTCCAAATTGCCTAATTCAGACACGTCTATGTTCGTTACTTACCCTAAAATTGGTATCAATTCATCTACTTCTTTACTTCGTACCAAGAGATTTGCATCTAACCTTTTGAGACTAGTGGGTAAAGTTGCAAAGTTTGGAAAAATACTTGCTATTACACGTCGAACAGCAGCAGTAACAGCTAGACTTTTGTGTGAAGATTTTGCATTAACTCCAACAGTACCTAGAAGAAGAATACCTCCTTGTCCGTGTAAAGAGCAAGATGCTGGTAATGATGATAGATTTGAAGTTGAAACATCTCCAGAATATTTGAGGAAATTTTTTCATAAAGGCTCAAATATTTGTTTTAGGCAAGCAAATGTCAGGTAAATGAGATGTAAATGCACAATTTTCGTTATTGCTATTATATTTTTGTATTTTAATAAGGGATTTTGAACCTGGACAGCAATGTTGTTATGGCAGTGATGGAAATATAATCACTGGATCAAACGGAGGGACAGCAGATTTAGTAGCTCCAACAAACTGGAAAACAACACTTGTGCATTTTCGTGAAGATGTGGTGCCTTGGTTCTGGTGCTGTTCATTCATTGCTGGACCATTACGAGCCTGTCATCGATATACCAGTGTTAGACCTGTCGATGACTGCTCTGACTGGCCTGAAAGACCACCACCTGGTAAGTTCAAGCAGATTAGTGCAAAACTAGTCAGTAAACTCTCTGTTCTTCATAATGCTTAAAATTAAATTTTTTTAGTTAAGGAATAAAAAAATGTCACAAATTAAGTTTTAAAAAAGTTGTTATAGTTAATGTAATAAATTTATGATAATATGACCCATGAGTTTTTATGTGAAGGCTTAATTTTGAGATTTAATTATTTATTATATGTTTTTAAAGCTCGCATGTTTGGAGATCCACATATAGTCACTCTGGATGGATATGAGTATACATTTAATGGAAAAGGAGAATATACTTTAGTGGAAACCCATGATCAATCCTTCGTACTACAAGGGCGCATGACCGAACCAGCAGCAACAAATAATACACAGTCTGGAGGCACATCTTTCACTGTTTTGGCAATGAAACTGCAAGAAAACCCAACAATTCAGTTGGAGATAATGAACGACACCTTAGTTGTTCTGGTTAATGGGGATTCATTGGATTTCGCAGGACTAAATGAACAAAGGATTGAAAATGTCACAGTCATTGATAAAGGAAATGATACCATAGCAATTAGAATGATACCTGGTATATCTATTGAAGCATCCAAAAGGAATGGCATACTAACAAACATAGTTGTAACTTTACCAGAACATTTCACTACTAAAGGATTACTCGGTCAGTACAATGGAGATGTAAATGATGATCTACTGTCCAATAATGGGACCCTACTTTCTACTAACTCTTCTGCGGAGAATATATACTATGAATTTGGATTGAGCTGTGAGTTTGCTTTATTCTTTAGATTTGAGAAAAGCTTTGACATGAATGAAACTGTGTGGGATGCCTTCCTGAATAAAACTTTTCAATAAGATCACTTATGATGATCTGAAGTCAATCCATATTTGTTAGTTGTATTACAATTATGGCATGGATACTATTATGGTTGCGTTTTCTTAAATTTATTCCATTCAGCATCTGGTTGAGATCTTTATCTTGGTGGGAATGCACTGGAGACAGGGAAAGATGTAGTAGATTCACTATTGCCTTGTGAACCCATAGTAGGCCACTATAATTGTGTTGTAGTTACTAAGCAACAGGTATTTGTAAAGTTGTATAATATTAGCAGGAGTAATTGCTCTCCTCTACCCATTTATAGCTAGAGCATGCTCCATTGAGTATACTACGAAAATTCAAAATTAGGTTTGTGAGGTTATCTAACATAAAGTTTCAAAGTCTGTTCAAGTGCACCCTGAACTGAAACTTTCAATTGTCTCTGTGTGTATTATAATATGTGCAGGGATAGTGGACGACCCTAGCCAAAGTCTCTTCACCTATGGAGCTAATGGAGATTGGGAGTTCTACTTTGATGTCGACTATGTTCCAGCTTTTGAGCCAGAGTTTGCCAATGCTGAACTGGAGCAAGAAGCAATTGACATTTGTGGAGATAACAAACTTTGTATATTTGATATTGCCGCCACTGGAGATATCAATATTGGCAGTAGCACAATAGAAAGTGTACAAGTGCAAGCTGTGCTGAAACAGCAATTTGTGCCAAGTAATAATTGAAAGTTATACTCTGTGATAGGAATTTCTATTTTATATCTACTTTTTATTCTGTGTAGTTGAATTTGTTGAATGTAGTTTTAATTTTTTTAATTCTTTCTTTCTAGGAATCTGTACCCCGTCCTGTGTTCATGGAGCTTGTATTGGTAATAACACATGCCATTGCAGTGAAGGATATCGTGGTGTAACATGTGCAACAGAAGGCAAGTGAATCAGCTAATTGATTCCATTTATTTTTATTTGTTACACTTTTTAAACCAGTTTCTGAAAGTTGCGATCAAAATATTTGTGAAAATGGAGCTACTTGCAAGATTCTAGCTGGAGATTACATTTGTGAATGCCTTCAAGGATATGTTGGAGCATTTTGTGAAGAAAAAGGTGCTTGCTATGCTATTTTATCATGTCACCTTCTTGCTGGCTAATTAAATTCCTTGTTTTATTAATGTTTTTAGAGACAGTTACAACTGTGCTCTATCCTTCTGCTCTTCCTGTGACTTCTATAACGGCTGCTGTGATTGTTGCAGTACTTGTTATTGTTTGTATTGGCATTGCTGCAGTTGTAGTAATTTTGTGTTTAAAGCACAAAAGAATGAAATCAAGTACTTCGGAAGTGATTGAACTAAAGGAAGAGCCAGGAACAAAGGATGTAGTCATCACTAATGAAGAATAACTTACATAATGAACTTAAGCCATTTATTTGTAGCTGTTTTGTCAATAGTTGTTAGATGAATAATTTTTGTTATTGAGTACATACAAACGCAAATAAAAATTACTATACAATGTCTATATTTTTTTATTTTGTTGGATCAATTTTACAACCAATAATGGGCAAATTTATTTCATCATGCGTGAATTAGCACATTGCATTGTTGTAGGATAGCTAGCTATATACCCGCCATTATATTAAGTGCAATAGGAGGGGAAAATATTGTTACTACACATTTTATCTGAAGGCAATCCTCATTAGGTATAATAAAGTGACGAGTTCATTAAGAAAGAAATTCTGCAACTTGCAGAGTTTTGGGGCTTTTTGGACTCGCCTCCTTTAATACATGCAGTTTCCGCAACTAATGCTGGTAGATTACATTTTTTAATCAATTACAAAATGATTTAGTTACATATGAAGCACAAAATAATGTATAGGAGCATCCATAACTTTATTTGCAGTCAATGAATCTTTATAAATTATTTCCAAGTAGTCAATGCATTTGTCAACAATAGCTGAAGGATACTGAAAGGTATTGACTTGAGTCAAACTCCACAGTAATAATTTCTGGTCCTCTTTAGAGAATCTGTCTTGCAGGGCCGCTCTAAGGTCAAAGGAATACGACTCAATGTTTTCAGAAAATGGAATGTCCGATGTCTTCATAATGCTGCGAAGTTTGGATGGAAAACAGACATCATATTTAAAGTGTCGATACCAAAATCGAGAAAATAACTCCAAAAATGGCTTTTGGTCTCCAAGACTGATGAACATAAGTCCTTCAAAAGAAATGAGTATGATAATAATAGCTATAATGTTAAAAGCATTCTACTTCAATTATTTACACATCTAATCTTCCCCACCCAGTAAGGTGCTAGCTTGGCAGTCTACAAAATAAACTTCCTATCAACAACTTTCCTGTAGCTACCTTGGTGTATGAATTGTCATGCCTCTTATCTTATAACTTGCTGCAACTGGAAGATGACAAGACAATCTTGCAATGTCAATGCCCGAGATTGATATCCACATGTATTGATCAGCTTCCGCATGATGCTTGCCACATTCAATGATTGTATTCATTAATTAAACTTCTAAGGCTGATTACTACAGCTATTATAAATTCATTATCATGAACATTGTCTTTATAGCATGACTTTCTCAGTCAGAAATATTTATAGCTATGTAACATGCATTTAAACTACTCCATGAACGTCTATATAATTGCATGGGGAAATTACCTACAACAGTATTTTACAATGTACATTGTCATATATAGACATTGTCTTACCCTCTGGAGATGTTAGCTTCCTACACATATCTAAAACTTTATCAGGTGTTTTGATGAAGTAGAAAGAACTGATTGAAAGAAAGATCAAATTTCACCACCTCATCCACCAATCCTTCCTGAATGTCTTGGCAGTATATTTTGCTCGTTACAAAGTCTAAGCTGCTGACATTATCTTCAGCAGCTTTACATACTGTATCATCAATATCCACTCCGACATACTCCACTGTAAGGTCTGGAAACTGGTCCTGGAGCTTGGATAGCCATACTCGATCCAGTTCTCCAGTACCACAACCAATACTGCAAACTCTCAATGGTGTAGCTACACTTCTTGATGCCAGCAAACCAGATAGTGTTCTCATAATTTTTTCCGAAACAATTTGGACTTTAGAACTTATCCGCACAAGATATAATTGTATAGCTACTATAATGGAATAGCTAGCTATAGAGACTGGGTTACCAGACCGTAATATTTTGTTTTGAGCTTCGAGTTAGAAGATGAAAGGGATGGAAGCTGGTCGTCTGGAATTGATTTTAACAATTCCTCTAACTGTCGCAGGACGTCTCTTGTCTGTAGTTCGGCGGTCATAACGGGGCCCTCAGCCGCACTGGTATTTGTACTCGCCCTAAACTTAGTCTGGCGTTGCTGACCCTATACTTTCCCACTTTATGTGGGCGTGGGAGGAAGCAAAGGGTCTGGTGTGAGCTATTCGAACTCACCTACGTGAAGCGTGCTAGTGAGCTTCTTTTTTGTTGTGTCTTACGTGCGCACGCACGGCTCTACTGCGTTAAGAAATAATAGGACGCAGCACTTTACTTGTAAAAAATAAAGAAATCAGAATTAGTAATATAATCTATGGAAGGTAATGGTTTTAAAGTGTTTCTATGCCTATATAACCTTGTGAAGAAAGAAGAGATCTTTAAAACAAATGTAGTAATGTGCAGATATACTTAAGAATATGGGGAGATTTGTAGCAATCAATCTGACTACAGCCTAGTCCTTTTTCTTGTATAGGCAACTTTACTACGGCTAAAGGAAAAAAAAAAAGCAGAGACCTAATTCTACGGCGGTCTTTTATGACCGTATCTTTTAGCCCAGTTGTCAACTGATAATGTAGAAGCTTATTTTTACTACAATTGTTTACAGACTTATTGGGACTTGCCACGCTGTTAGACATTCAGAAAACTATTGGATTTAGTCTGAGTATAGCTACTGATGTGGCAGAAGATCAGGGCAAGAAAATTAGAACTAATTTAAATGTATAACACTATACTAAGCTGCTCCTGTTAATTTGAATGTGAATATGTTTTAGTAAACTTTTGTATCAAGAACAATAGTTTTCAACATGATTTAAGAAAAATGTTACTCCTCTTGAATTGAAAATCATGATTAGGTCTTTGATTTTCATATTCCTGTAGCGCTACCATACCCTGTGTATAGTGCGCTACTCTTTCCTACTTCCTCTAAGGTCCCTGGTTAAGAGACTGTTGAACAATACTAACAATACATATTAGTAATCAGGAGCATAGCAGACTTTCAAAGGGGGTGGGAGTAATTACAACAATTTGACCACACCTAAGTCACAGTCACATCTTTTTGTCTAAACCACACCCATTATGATTGTTAAGAACAAACATTCTCTCTGAATTCTGTCCAGTCTTTTAAATAATATTTTTAGAAATGTGCCATGTGGCCGTAACTACTTGTTGTATAGACAATTAGCAACAATAATCGGTCTAGTAAAAGGTGGGCTGAAATTAGTGGCTTCATTCATCCCCCGGGAAAAACCGTGTGGTTAGTTAGCTACACACGTGCGTGTTACCGCGTATAATAAGTGTTATAAGCTGGGGGTGCAGGCTTCTGACCCCACACTACTTTCGTATACTATGGTGCTGGGATTACTTTCAGTGGTGTTGGCACTTGTCGCGTTAGCTCGATCTCAGTGCCTGGACGGGCGGGTTAGATTGGTAAGTTCGTGAATGAGTCACAGGTTGGCAGGGTTAGCTACTGCTGTAGTTACTGCTTTGTTGTCTGGAAGGTGCGCATTTATAAGTCACATTCGCTCAATTTTCTTTTGTTTGTAGCTAGCTACTGGACTTAATTATGGATTTCATTAATATTATCAGCGTTTATAACGAGTGTGGCATTATTAACCCTTTGTTGGAAATTCTTTAGTGGTTGGAGGGAACAATATTGTTACTAGTTTTTACTTGAAACAAATTGTACTGTTTCATAGGCAGCTATGATCCATGTAGCTACTACCTATATTTCAGAGTAATAATCTATAATTTTGGACTTGAATATTCGAAGTGGGAAAAATAATTGAGAATCATGACTGGAACGACAGCTTTTTCTTTGAGTTTATAGCCAATAAAGTCATTTTTAAAAGTGTCCTGGTCATAGCAAAATTTAACAGCAAGATAATAATAAATTGATGGACATTATTTCTAATTGAAGTTTACAGCTGCAGTTTCTTGTACACAAATTTTTGTGGGTAACCATTGGTAACCATAGTATTACCACATCTCCCCACTCTGTTGTTTTTGTGACCTATCAGATTCAAGCACCTATAACTTTATACATAATATATATATATATATGTGTGTGTATGTGTGTGTGTACATACTAGCAGGTGAATTTAAGAGATTAAAAGGGGCACTCACCCCTGTTAGAAAAAGAAATCCATTAGTTCAGGTTTTTGCTTTGCAATTATGAGGTCACCATAGTTTTTTCATATGTTTCTACGTACTTCAATGGTCTTTTATCATAACGAATTCTCTCATTGCCCCTCCTAATATCCAACAGAGTTGTTTTTGCACCTCTTGGATTTGTTTTCTATATGCAGCACTGTAGTCAATTTGTAATTATTTGTCAATGATCTTGTGGGAGACACTTTGAGGCAGCTGGCTCGAGTGGTAACAATTTGTTGGTCTGACTTAACAGTGAGTGGAAAAGTGAGGATTGCACTTCATACAAAAACAGAAGCAGTTTAAATTAGATGATGCATGAATACATCAACATTTAAGGGACAGGTACATGGGTGCACATGAATGCTGTAATTTTGAATAGGTTTTAATAAATTTATCTCTTAGTTCAAGAGTTATTTCTGGCACTGTTCTGTTCATATCCTCAATATTCCAGTGATAGTTAGTTACTTCCTAATGCCGGGTAGTATGCGCTGAGAAATACTAGAGAATCTGAACGAGTGGAATTATCTGCCACAAGTGACTTTAAACGCTACTCGATATCCATACTTGTAACTGCTATGCTTTTTCAAACATAGTGTGTGCAAGATACAATCATATCCTGCTGACACTTTTTGGGATGATATAATTTGCTATGGCTATACAGTGCTTCCAACTTAAAGAGTGGATTTTTTAAAACTACTGTATAGACCCTCACTACAGTAATTTAACATACACATACCTTTTCTTCATCATCACAACAATGTTTACAATAGTAAAACTGCCTGTTTAGAGAATGGAAAACGGAGAACAGCACTTTTCTCATTCACTCTAATACATTTTACGCCATTTTTTTTGACGTCAAGATTTTGCGGTACTTCGTCATCGAACGGTTATTTCCCCGAGCAGTAAGACAGGACTTTCCCTAACTGCAATCGGCTGTACGGATTCTCATCGTTCTACTAGCAGCAGTAAACGAAGTCGAAATCAGTCAGAATTGTTGGCTGGTATATTACTAACTTGGAGCCAAGCCTATCCAAGCGGTCATCTTTTTCAAGAGCTAAAGAAAAGCTGAAGAAGTGTAATACTCCCAAGGCCCAGCATTCGGTATTCTGACAACATCAGGGCGATGCAGTTGGAGTCCTACTGGTTGTGTAGCTCCAGACGGAAGCTAAAACGCTGGCCGTGATAGGCAGTAACGCCGTAAAACTTGATACCTAGGGCCTGAGACAACCGTAGCTAAATCAGCCATACCCGTGTAACAATTAGCGGTAAACTGGCGCCCTTGCACAAATACGCATGCGCTGTTTTGTGACGTCACGTTTACGTGTACAAAAGGCCCACAACCTGCTCTAAACGTCATCATTTGATGACCCTTACCGTGCGTAAAAATATTTTGGTGAAAAACAGCCACAACTCACTTAATTTTTAACCCTTTCGTTCCCAATCCCGCTTAAAAGCGGGTGAAGACCGGTTGGCTTCTCCGAATTTTTAAAAATAGTTACTTTATAGCTAGAACCTTCAGATTGCATACACAGGTGCCCAATGCGTTGGAGAAGCATCTAAAATAGCTTTCAGCCAGGTCTGCTTCGACAGTACCTCACAGCAGTTGCGTTTATTTCTTCCTCGGCAAAAAAAAAAAAACATCGGTTCTCCGTCGAATTTTAAAAAAAGTTACCTTCTTCACAGCAGCTTCATTTATGGATCCAGTCATCTCCAGAGCTTTGTAGAAGCAGCGAAAAATTGCTTGAGCCCAGTAGCCTTCCATAACACATTGAAACAACCGCTTCTTTGCCGATCAAGACTTTGCGGTTTGACTTACTGTCTTCTTTTTTTTTTATAAAATCGCCAGTCAACTGGGGGCCTCCCCATTACGTACAGTCTTAGGTAATGCTTATTACATCATAGGAAAAAAAGTGAGTGTGTCGTGTGATCCAGGTAACTATGCAAAAAAAAAATTTTTTTCGAAGTCAGTTTGGAAAGATGGCGTCTACCAGTTACAGTGCTGTGGAAGTTTTAGACTTGCTTGATACTGACTCTAGCGACTCAGGATCAAGCGGTGAGGAGGGAGACGACATCTAGGGCTATAGGAGGCCCTGTATCAGGGTTGGTGGACCAGACCCCGTCAACTCTGATACTGACAATGGAAGTCAAGAAGATGATCGATGTAAGCTTGTCTTTCTCTTGTCTTTCTCTTGAAAACTAGCAAGCTTCTGTTGTGGAAAGGACTTATTTATAGCTATATTGAGATGGAGAAAGCTGTTTAGCTATAATATATATATATTTCATTGAGTTTTGAGATTTGAAAGTGGGTTGTGGTTTGTTGAACAATTTCAAATTTTCAAAAAAATTTAATTTTTTTTACCAGAATGTACTACTAGGACCAGATGTGTATGCAGTCACCGACCCGATTGTGAAGAGGGATTGTGAAGAGGGATTGTGAAGAGGAAGCAGATAAGGCAACAGGAGCAGAGTCTTCCATTGATGAAGGAGAAGATGCTGGACCTGGCGAAGTACACTCGGAGCCCCACCCCCCTCCCTCCCAAACAAAAATCCTGTATGAAACCGCATACAATACATCATAAAGTTGCAATTATATAGGATCATGAATAATTTGTTGTTTGTATTACAAATATCTTTGTTGTTGGTGTTTTTGTGTATATGAAATTGTTTTGTAGTGGAGCTCGACGTCCAATGGCGTATGTTCCTTGTGGACACTCATAGATGTCTCCTACATGATCACAATCAGCACCACACACAACAAACAACATATTTTATTGTTGAACTAATATAATATTGGTATAAAGTACATCAAACAATATTATTTCTATTTTTTTATTATTATTATTGATGGGAAAAGTGGAATTTTTTGGGAAAAAAATTTTTTTTTTTTAAAGTAATAGTAGAGGGCCTAAATATTATTCAATTTTCTCAATCAAAAAATGAGGGGAATCCCAAACTCTTGGTCTATTTAGTGATATATGGTTGCTATGGGGTTTTCCCAGCCAGCATCGAGTTAAAAAAATAAAACGGTAATGCACTATTCCGCGGTAGGAGATTAGATTTTTCCCCGCGCGTCCAAACAATTCGGGAACGAGAGGGTTAAGGTATAGCTTCCAAAGTTATAATAATTTTAAGGCAATTTTACATCATGTGTCAAATTTATAGAGATATAACTCAATAAATTCAAAAATTCTGGCTTAAACACTTTTTTTCTTAAAATTTAAAATATTTCGAGATTCAAATTTAGTGTGCCCACAAAATCTGGCTCATATGAAACTTCAGGTATTAAAGTATCAGTATACCAAGTTATAGAGATAAGGAAAAATAATTTCTCTTTTTTCAGCTTAAACACTTCCAAATTCACTGTCTTGAAGCTCCCAGTTCCATCACCTATAACCACAACAATAACCACAAACCCACAAAATTGTTTTGTCTGTATGTTAATATGACATTAATGTATAATAATACAAATTTTTAGCTTTCTATTACACATACTTGAGAAATTATAGCAGAATTAGCAAACCTTAACCAAAAAGCTAAAAAATCCACTCTTTAAGCTGGAAGCACTGTAAATTTTATTCCAAGCTAGATATCTTCACAATGATATTTTTAGGTAAGTGACCCTTACTGTAGGATATCACAAAGTGTTATCTCATGGCTGTATTGAGCAAGCTCATTATCAGAGTAGTTATAGGAACCAGGCCTGGCCGAGATGGCGTACAAGTTTTCTGAGTTTTTACAGCTACCTTTACCCTAGTGGAGCCTACCCAGGCAGGTTAGAGCTTCTGCTATAATATCAGCTGGGGTTGTGGGGAGCCTAGGGCCTGCTCTTGAAATATTTCACTATATCACACTCTGACTCATGTAATAAGTACTATATATTTATAATTATATATATATATTTTTTTTTTTTAAAGATTTTGATAACATTTCTAATTACTTGAATGGATCAATTTGTAATTCTTGTAGAGTGGTGGTACCAGTAATTATGGACGCGTTGAAGTATGCCAGAACCAGACTTGGGGCACTATCTGTGATGAGTACTGGCATAATAAAGACGCAAGTGTAGTATGCAGGCAGCTTGGATTCTCTCCTTATGGTTTGTAAACTTTTAATTGAAGTATCATGACAAAAAATAGTGATTTAAAGTCCAGATACAGTTCAGCTTACAATTATATTTAACCCTAAGCGCATGTGCGAGAAGGTTGCAGTACTCACTTTGTCAGTCAGTCAGTCAGTCATCAGTCAGTCAGTCAGTCAGTCATCAGTCAGTCAGTCAGTCAGTCACTCAGTCAGTCACTCAGTCAGTTATTCTATCACTCGAATCTCGAAGATGGCAGCCTCTCTAAGATTGAAACAAGCATCTAAATGTTGCACTGAATATTTTAAGTCCCTTGAAAGTGCCAGAATTTTTCGTTTCGGCTTATTTTTTTAAGAATAATCAAGTTATTTTTGGGTTATATGATCGTAGCAATTATTGGTATCACCCCTATAGTCACGTTATACTCAGGTGAACACGTGATAATGTTGTATAAATATTATGAATGAAGAATGTAGACAGCAGCTAAGGAGTTATCTAGAGTGTTTATAAACTTTGAAATTGTGCATGTCAAGGCTACTGCAGTCCACCAAGCTGAGGTATACTTGTGCATTGTCTTACTTATATTGACTGAATCCCTAAAACACAGACCATAATTTACTACTGTAGCCAACCACATGAATTTACTTGTGCTAGTTGTTCTTATCTATACGCGGGTATTGAGGGCCCTCCCATGCACTTACAACTTCGTGGTTTTATGGTTAATAGCTCAATTAAGCCATGTGCCACACGTTGCTATGTGCCAGTTCTCTTAAACTTCTCCAGTGTTTCCTCCCAAAAAAGCAACTAAAGCAGTATTTTGACCACACTCCCTGATCATACCCATTTAAACAATAGAATAATACACCAGAAGTCCAAAGTTATAGCTTTCGAAGACAATATTAGGCCAGTATTAGGCCAGGTTTACAATATCAGGCCAACTAGAAACATACTAGGGAGTAGACTGTTTTTCTTATCAAATGTAGCTATTTTTTTTTAGAATTATAGGTGTAGGGGCCAGCATAGTAGTGCGGCGCTCCATCATGCCAATGCACTCTGGGGGAACTACTCTTCTCCCTTATGAGGGCAGCTTTAATGCCTACACTTTCATTGCATGAGTTTCATCAAGAGTCACATGACTAATTGCTGTCCACTGATAACTATCAATATGTGCAGTGACTGCAATTGGGAGTCAAGTTGACATATCCATACCATTCCACCAACTTTAGTACTTGTGTATATGTGACCGGATTTGTGAAAACCCGGCTAAACGCGGCATCTAAAGTTTTCTAATTTATTCTACCAGTAGGCTGCACGGGGCCTTGGGATGCCTTCCTCCTAATTTGGAAGCTGTAGCACAAGCCGTCTTCGCCCTACGCACTACAACACTTCAGTATTTTTGCAAAACTTATTATTGCTGATTTCGAAAAAACGCCCGGTAAAGGCGTTGCTAAGGTCAGGGGGCGTGCCTTGTGTCCGTATACTATTACTGCGTGTCTCCGGGACACTATGGAATAAATCGGTTACAGGCGGATTGAAAGAAGTCTAAAAGGCTTAATGCAGGGCTCCTTAAGAAACTATGATGACTAGAATTGCGTGAGTACGTGAATTATGTAGAATAGCAAGTGAATTAGTTAGCTACAGTTTTTTCCCGGCTGTTAGTGAAAAGCCCGCCAATAATTTCTTAGCAACTCTCCGTACACGAGTCCAACCGGCTAGTGTTTCTAGCCTCCTAGTGTGAGTTCTAGAGCACGCCAGAGCTTACAACTGCGTCATAAGCTAGAGCTAACTGGTGTCTATCCATTTCTGCCATAAAAATTTTTTCGAAAAAAATCGACCCATAAGGCTTTACCCGGTGATACTGAAAAAAATTGTTTGCCGCGTTTAGGCGGATTTTCCCAAATCCGGTCACATATGTAACTAATTGTTAATAATTAGGATACATTATATTTGTAGATATCATGTTATCAGTGAAGTAAGCTAGACCACATATATATATCTGTGACATATTGTAGGGGCAATTGCTGCTAGAAATGTATACAGAGAGGGATTTTTACCACATCATATTGTTGATCTCAACTGCACTGGAGAAGAAGACTTTGTGATGCAATGTCCTCACAATAATTTGGATGGAAATTATGAATGTAACTCATACCAGGATGCCTCAATTAGATGCCAAGGCAAGCTTATTATTGTGTAGTGAAAAAAGTTCTAACTTACTTCCAGCTTTTAAGGTCATTAGTACTTCGTCAAATTTTAATAGCATGTGACTGGATCAATAAGTATTCAGCTAAAATGTGTTTACAATGGAAGAGAACTATTAAGGTTACAATGACATTATAGGAAGTCTATTTTTGTGTTAAATTTCTGTTATACAAACTCTATTAATTGTTCAAAGTGTAGTATCATTTGGCAATAACCATTAGGGTGAACGGTAGACGTCCTGTTCTATTATCACTAAAGAGAAATAGATAAATGTTTTGCTGACTACTCAATAATGGTTACTGTAGTTATTTATAAGTTTTGATTATATGTCGTACAGATTTGGAGTTGGAATATGCTGTCAGTAATTGCTCAGATGGAGCAGTTAGACTCATTGGTGGAAGTACTGAATACGAGGGAAGACTCGAAGTTTGCATTAACAGAATGTGGGGAACAGTTTGTCCATACTACTATAATTACTATTATTATTATTTTCGTTATAATAATATTATTGAACTGTCAAGGGTAGCATGTCGTCAGCTCGGACATCAAGACTTGGGTATAGTTTTGTTATTTTTATGAAGATCTAATGGTAAACTATAATGTTTTCTGTGTAACAGGAGCTGTTGTGTATTATTATCGTTCATCATTTGGCTTAGGTAGAGATCCTATATTTATGACAGCAAGGTGTACTGGAACTGAATCAAATTTACTAGAGTGTTCAAATAACTTCTTTATTAGGGGACGATGTTCCCATAGTAATGATATTGGATTAAAATGTGAAGGTAAGAATACAAACTAGAAGAAGATATAATAATTATTTTCGTGAGTGGGTCTAGGAAAAGGGACCTTATGGAGCAAACCAAAAAAATTGAGTTTTTTATGCTAATAAAAAGCTACAATTTATCTCAACTTAGTGCTAAAATACTGGAGGGTAAAACCTTCGACGTGCTTCAGCCAGTGGTAAGCTGTAGAGTGCATGCAATAGTCTCAAAGCTATGCCGTTTTTTTAGCTGCTTCTTTGAAAATCCGCCCATCTCCCATTTATTGTACTTCGAGAACGAGAGAGAATAAAAAGAGCTTGTCTTTCCACGGCACGCTGGGGTCTTTTAAGTTGTTTTGACATTTGAAATTTGGCATAGACGTAAAGTAAAGGTCACTAAGACTAATTCTGCAAAAAAAAAAAAATAGGAGAAAGAAAGAATTTTTCCGATGACTTACTTCTGGAGCCTATATCTCAATTTCAATTTTTGCGCCGTAAGGTCCCTTTTCCCAGACCCGCTCACCTATAATATGTATTCTTGATGTTTTGATCTTAAGAGATCTTCATCAGTTGGATGAAACTCATGAAAATTTCTTGAGATTGAAACTTTTTGGATTACACCAAAATACTGCGTAAATATTAAACATATATTTTCTAATTTGAAAGCACGTTAGAAAAGTAGAATAAGTCAACTATGATATAATTTCACTAGTTCATTTATGATATTTTATAGCAAGGTGTGCTACTGGTACTATTCGTCTAGTGAGCGACTCAGGTAGTTACTTCAGAAACTATGGAAGAGTTGAAGTATGTATGAATGAATCGTGGCATACGGTTTGTGATGAGAATTTTAATGATCTGGAAGCAAGTGCAGTTTGCCATCAATTAGGATACTCCAGATATGGTCTGTTTAAATGACAATACTGTAATAATGGTTTTAGTATATTCTTGATGAATTAGGAGCTGTGGCTAACAGAAATTTTCAAACTGAGTCAACTTGGCCAATTCTTACCAATATTTCATGCAGCGGAGAAGAAGAGAGATTTATAGATTGTAACATCGGCTTTCAAAATTCCACATGCAACCATAGACAAGATGCATCTGTGATATGTCAAGGTAACGTTTTGAGTGATGCTATTTTAGTAGGCGACATTAAAGAGGACGATTCCCAATAGTGTCTGTTTATATATTGTGCAAAGTATTTGTAGTTGTGAGGCATGGTCATTAGTTATATTATCAGCAAGAAAGCAAAGCTAAGTTAGCAAGATGCCACAGAGAAGTACTAATTTTCAGTAGCATATTATATATTTATTTAATTGTATACATAATACTAATTACATGAGTCAGAGTTTGATTGTAAGATATTTCAGGAGCAGGCTAATTTATTGAATCACAAGTGAATGACAATCTAGGAATATCTTGCTATGATTAAGCTTGGAGTGTATTAAGTGGTTTATTCTATGCTAGATATATTCACTGCAGTAGTATGTAAATCAGCTAGTTGCTATTGACTATAGCTACCTTATCTGAGGTTAATGATCTTGCAACAATACAAAGTGAGATAAGTCCTACAGAAACTATGGTATGAATGAACATAGTTAAGTTTAGATATCAATACCTTAACTTTGATTTTAAACTACATGATGCATTCATAATAGCAGTTGTAAAGTTGTACATGTAGTAAACAGATTGGGAGGGATTTTTTACTATAACTTTACAACTAGTTGTGGTACTACAAAACCAATTGACGATGTGTATGTTATTAGCTATACTGGTAATAATTGTGATGTTATTTTTAAATATAGATAGAAGAACCTTGCAAGAAGATTGTACAAATGGAAATCTAAGATTAGACAATTCACAATCTGAAAATTCTGGAAGAATTGAAATATGCATGAATAGAGCATGGGGCACGATCTGTGATAATAATTGGCATACTCAAGATAATGCTGTTGCTTGCAGGCAGTTAGGCTATCAGCCATTTGGTATGTAACTTTATGTTTATATAACATAATGATATATTTACATGGTATGAATATATAAAAAATATAGTATATAATAACAGCAAAATTTGTTATTATTATTATTTCAGCCGAGAATGACTGAATCATATAATATATGCATGAATGTATATGTCATTGTCTTCATTTTTAGGAACTACTGTTCATGCTTCATCAAGTATTTTTGCTGGAATAGGTAAGGGACCAATTTTAGTATACCAATCTTATTGCAGTGGAGGAGAGAGGACACTTCTGGAATGTCACATGACTAAAATTCCATATTCAAGATGCAGCCATTATAATGATGTTACAGTACAATGTAAAGGTAAGTATGTATTGTCATTATTCCATGGATATTAAGTCCAGTGTGTGTTTGCTGAAGTGCAATGTGTTGATGGGACGGTGCAGCTGACTGGTTCTCCCATTAGTCGTGCAGGGATAGTTTCAGTATGCATCAATGGCACTTGGACTACGATATGTGGTGAAGATAGGGACAGTCACTTTGCTTCAATTGTCTGTTCGCAGCTGGGATATTCACCATATGGTATTTTGTGGGACTACTTGATTGAATTGTTAAAACTAATGCATTGATTTCTAGGGGCTATATCAGCTAAACGAGTATGGCAGGATAACTCAATTATTAATAATTTATATCAGCTATCTTGTGGTATAAATGCTACAAATATTCTGCAATGCAATTATTCCGTGATATCTCAGCAAAGAAGCTGCAGTAACAATGATGAAATTTCAGTAGTATGCTTGCACACAGAATCTGATATTGCACTGTCAAATTGTACGGATGGAGCAGTGCGTTTGAATAGTACATCCAATAGAGGACGATTAGAAATCTGCAAAGGCAATGTTTGGGGATCGGTGTGTTATTCTCGTGGATTTAGCATAAATGATGCCAGTGTAGCTTGTAGGATGCTTGGTTATCAATTACTGGGTTCGTTAAGTTTTGTATATTTTCATTATTAAAATTAAATGTATTTCATTTTGTAGGAAGCAGTATGTATCAAACAGTTTCATCATCAGTCAACACAATCATGTATACTAACTTTGGGTGTAGGTCAAGTAATTTTTTCTTTAATGATTGTAGAAACCCATCTGGTATAAGCCAAACATTGAGTTATTGTAGCATGGAAACTGTTGGACTTCAATGTATCGGTATGCTATCTTATTAACCTTCGTTGATAAATTAGTTTAACTGCTTTGTTATTCTTATCAAGATACATGTAGGAATGAAGAGGTACGTCTGGTTGGTGGTTATAACTATGGCAGAGTAGAAGTATGTCTTGGTGGACAATGGGGTACCATTTGTAGTGATAGTGAATGGAATGATGAGGATGCTGGAGTCATTTGTTCTCAGCTTGGATTTTCCAGATATGGTACAAATGAATAATTTTGTTTATCATTGGTACTTAATGAATATTTGCACTGTAGGCTCCTTAGCAAATCATAATTGGTTCAGGGAATCCTCACTGCTAACGTTTCTAAATGCAGTGCACTGTAATGGATCAGAAATGAACATTTTTGAATGCCAGTACAATCAAAATAATCGTAATTGCCCTACTTGGTCGGATGCTTCAGTAATTTGTCATGGTCTGTAATGATATTCACTATAATTAGATTTAACATTTGCTGTATTACACAGAAAATATTTTGTTACCTTCAAACTGCACTCTTGGAGATGTTCGTTTAGCGGAAGGATCAGCTTCAGCAAACGGCAGAGTAGAATTATGTATTAGTGGAATTTGGGCTTCTATATCCAGTTATGGCTTCAGTCGTGATAACGCTCAGGTGGTATGCACTCAATTAGGATATACCAGAAGTAAGTGTGGATCATAATATTTTTTTTTGTTCTTTTACAAAAATATAACATTAGGTGTGATAATTAGAACTAGAGCATATTTTGGACGAGGACATGGAGTAGCTTTAAATGGCTTCAGTTGCCGTGGGAATGAGAAATCACTTATCAACTGTACCAGATCTTTTACTGGCATACCTTCTCATTATGACGATGTTGGTGTAGAATGTGAAGGTGTGTGATGGTTAATCAATTTATTTAAGTGATTTTAATTGATTGAAATATACATATTTTAGTGCCATGTAGGAATAGATCCATTCGACTAGCTGGTAGGATGTCTGCTTATCAGGGAAGGATTGAAGTTTGTCTCAATAACACTTGGGGTACCATTTGCAGTGACAATTGGGACCTTAGTGATGCTTCCGTGACTTGCAAACAACTTGGCTTCTCAGAAAATGGTTAAAATTACGATATTAATTACATATATATGCTAAAATGTAGATTTTTCTTGTGTAGGTACATTTATTTTGAGTCCAATAAGGGAATATGTGCTTCCAATTAAAATATATGATATTAACTGTACTGGGAATGAAGATTTTATCTGGGATTGTCAACTAAGTCAAGCTCGAATTTCTGGCTGCAGCCGTACATATGATGATGCAAGTGTGGCTTGTAATGGTAATTTTAATAAAGAATTTTTATAGTAATCAATAATTTGCTTATCCGCGACTTCATCTGTTAAACAACGGGTAAAGTATTCTGATGTTTATAGGTGAGGGAAAAATTCTTGTATAAGTTGCATAGAATCATTTAATATATATATTGCAATGTATATGCATTATATATGAGTATTATAGACATATACTATTCAGCTTTATAAATGTCAAGTGAGTTATTTTAGTTCATTTCAAACAAGTGTTTTCACAGCACTATATTTATGGTTTAACTCCTTTTTCACAGTACTTTAGTTATTTTTATGGTTTGCTTAAAGAAGTTTTAATATAATTTTATTTAAGTTTTTATTGTCAAATTAATTCATAGTTTGTGATGGCATATGGGTAAGAGGGGGGAGTTTTATGTCAGAGCAACAAGAGCTAATTTTGGGTTAACCATGTTTTTTTTTGTAAAAATTGAATTTTGTTGACTCGTAAGTATGACTACATAAAATTCATGTCAAAATTTGACTAACCATTCTTGATATTATTTTTAGCAAATACCATGCACTGTGATGAAGAACAAGAAGGAGTGATACGGCTTGTAGGTGGAAGTACTGAATATGAAGGTCGAGTAGAAGTCTGCAGTGGGCGAGAATGGGGAACAATCTGTAATAGATATTGGGGACAACAGGATGCAGTTGTGGTTTGTCGCCAACTTGGATATGATACCAATGGTACGAATAATTATGGTTTTGGTGTCATAAGTATGAGTTATGTACTTTAGGAGCTTTGTCTACAACATTGTATCGATATGGCAGTGGCAGAGTTCATTTTGGTTCTTTTGGATGCTATGGAACGGAGACAAGACTGCTGACATGTCGACATTCAGCCCCACGAAGTTATTGCCACTCCCATTATTCAGATGCTGGTGTAATTTGTGGAGGTTTGTGGATATAGATTGTTAAAACGATTTTTTTAAATGATTTACACTTTTCCGACAATAGAAAATTGCAGAAATGAAACAATACGGTTGGCGGGTAATAATCAATACAGTTATTATGGCAGGCTGGAAGTTTGCGTCAATAATAGATGGAAGCATATTTGTAGTCATTACATGACATATACAGAGGCTAGTGTTATCTGTCAAGAACTAGGATTCTCAAAATATGGTAAGCTAGCATTAAAAATATTAAGAAATATATATAACTATATAATTAACATGTTAAACATTGAATGATTAGGTGCAATAGTAAGAGAAAACCCTAGGTATCGATATCTAAGCTATTACCAAAAATTAGTAATGTGCAATGGAACTGAAAGCAGCTTCTTCATGTGTAATATCACTGGACTGTCAACTGCTTTCTCTTGTTCTTCTGCAGCTGGAATAATATGCCAAGGTCAGTAATTTTAGTCAATTGAATTATTCTGTATATACCAAATCGATTTTTTTTGTACAGAAACATACCCATTGGTATATAATTGTACCAACTTCTCAGTAAAGCTAGGTCCTGATGATAAACTTCTGGTTTGTATCAATGGAGTGTGGAGTGCAGTTTGTCGCTTAAACACATTCTCAGCTGGCATTGTATGCAATCAACTTGGCTATCAGCGACAAAGTATGTAGCAATTTGTTGTATCACAATTTATGAAAAAAAATCATTAAATGTGAACTCTCTCACCATATTATAGTTACTTAATTCATATATTATTGACGAGTGAGCAAAGTGAGCGAGACACTATAGGGGTTAATGCAATAGAAAATCGGAGATACAATCATTGTTTGTATTTTGACCCTAGTGATTTGGTGTTCACTTTAAGGTCATTCATGTTCTATGCTTCACTACACAGAATCCCATGGCTGAGTGATCTTTCGTGTGAAAGTTTATTAAATTAGTTTTGTCTGATAGATCTGAAATAGTTAGGTTATATCAAGCAGAGTTCATTTTTTTATTGTAGTAGAACTTAAACTTTGACTTTTATAACTATCTTTACCTCAGTCACTTTTTCATGGACTCAACAATATTTTCATACCTAATTTAGGTTAGACTTGCTAGCAGGTTACTGTTAACCATGGGATAATTAGTTTAATGCTCTATTAATTAGTGGCGGGGGGTAAGTCAGTGTTGATTATAACTTCATGAACTCTCAGACAAATGGTCAGAACAATACTTAGCTTGGTCTGAAATTTAATAATATGATAGGAAAAGTCTTATGACAAGTTTGTACTCCTTTACATACATGATATGTAAAACTTATTTTTTACTTTATCGGCTTCAAAATGGTTAAAATTAATTCTTATGCAAAGTATACCTACTACAAAGTGTGGGATATTTTATTATACAGCATGAATACTGCATCACAGAGGAAAAAGAAATGGGTAAAAGACATGAGATAAGGGAGAGAAGAACTAAAGAAAGAAAAGAAGAAGTAAAAAGTACCTGTATTCGGGATTGACCATAGCTGTCACATTTGAATTATGGAAAAGCTGAGTTGGGGGGGGGGGGGGGGGGGGGGGGGGGGGGGGGGTTGCTGTGACCACAGCTAACCTATAGGCCAAAAAAAAAAAAAGAGCTCACAGACATTGTGATAATTGCCGGATATGATCACTTTGACTGATTAAATAACTGACCAGTTAATGTTTTAGACAGATATCAAACATTTTAAGGTGGAAAACATCCTATTGCCGATCATAATCAGGGTTTCATACAGGATTTTCAATTTGGGGGGGGAGAATTTTCAGTGAAATTTTCCCAGAAGTTTATAATCTGGCCAAAATTTTACTAGCACTTCCAGTTGGAACAGCAAGCGTCGAAAGATCGTTTAGTCACATGAAGATGATAAAGAACAGGCTAAGGAATCGCTTGTCTGATGAAAACTTGACTCACCTTATGAGAATTACCATTGAAGGCCCAGACTTAAGTGAAGTTAATTTTAATGAAATTCTGGACATTTTTAAAGAAAAAAATAGGCGCATCAGACTAATTGGTATATTATTCGTATAAAGTTTTTTGTAAGAATGAGTTTGGGTGGGGGGGGGTGGGGGGGGGGGGGGGAGATCCCAGGGCTCCCCCCCCCTCGCTGATAATATGAAGTAAGAAAGTAATTCCGTGTTTGTTAAGTAGAGTAAATGGTCAACATTTGAACCTGAATAGATGGACGTAATGATGCCTTTAAAAAAATAAGCTACAACATTATTTTCAGTAAATAAATTTAGTGTTTTTGCACAAGATTTTGTAATCGTAAATGCTAAATAAAAATTTATGGTATTAATTTAGTTACCCAGTTGTTGGAATTATTTGTGCACCATTTGTGATGAAGCACATCAAAAGTATATTATTTAAAGTATATTATTAAAGTTTTACTGCAAGCAGCATTTTTTTCCTTTTGTGATCCCATCAATAATTTTGAAACTATAGTTAAATGGCTTCTATAGTAGCTTTGCTACTTATACATAATTAATTATATTTTCATTATATAGATCATCGAATCACTTCACTCTATCTTCAAAATGAGGCATTGTCTATCTATCAAGTACAATGTAACCGAAATTCCAATAATATTTCTCAGTGTAATTTTGACTATTATACACCTTCTTTAACGTGCAGAAATGTAATCGGATTAAAATGTGCAGGTAATAACAGATTTAGTATAAAATTAGTGGTTCTGTGAGGAATAATAATCAATTGAGCATATAATTACCCGAAACTGAACTAGAATTTTTATGTAGAACAGTTAGCAAATTATACTTAACTCATTTTAGAATTGCTAAAGAACATTGAGAAATATGTGAAATTATTTGAATGTAATAAATTTGCATATTGTTAGCTGTTATGAATATAATCTATGTGATCATGGGATATTACAGACTTGGCTATTTTAGTTTAAAGAAACTTATGGGAAAGGGTTGCAGTGAAACTTTGCCTATTATGAGAAAGCTTTTTACTAAGCCCGTAATTGGTGCACAATTCTGAGTATGAGTATAATATCAATACACATGAAATTTTTATTAGTTGTTGAAAATACTATATTATATTTATGAGGATAAGAGATATTCTCAGCTAATTCATGGTGTTCAATATCAATGACAATTGACAATGATGAATTTAGCTGTTAGTATTTTGTAATAATATTAAATTTTTTTAACCTGTTGTTAATACTGAAGTCAACAGCAAGAGTGACTAAGGTAGGATGCTTGAAATAATTTGCATACTGGTAATTTGAAGATAGAAATGGCTACTTTTTTCTTGCATGTAAAACTAATGAAAATATTGTTTTGAACAAAGTTGCTATGGTAACTGACCTCAAATTTTGTGCTTTTTTATTCTAGAACGCTGTAAAGAAGGAGAGATTCGGTTCTCGAATTCAAGAAATACTGGTCAAGGTACTGTTGAAGTTTGTACAGATGGATCCTGGAATACTTTGTGTGGTAGTTCTTTGGATAAAACCGATGCAAGTGTACTCTGTCGGCAGTTAGGATTTGCTTATCATGGTATGGCAATGTGTATTTAGTATTGCGTTAATAAAAAAAGATGTTAGCAATGCTTAAATGTCTACTTGTAAATGGATCAATAAAATATTAAGATAAATTTTTGTAAGCGAATGAGTGTATAATCATCAATATTATAATGCTTGTGTGGTGTCAGTAATGATGATGACAGCTGACGATGGTGTGTATTTATGAATAATTCATGAGATGAGCAGAGTTGGTGAATTATCATCTTTACCTAAAAGTAAGGGGAAAACAATAGAGAGAAACAAGGTACCATGTCAGGCTCGGTCCCTCGACAGTCATCTCCGCGCGGCGCACACTTACCTTGAACTTCCCAGACCTAACACTTACTAAAGTGAGTGCCTTATTAACATGTCGGGATTCTGACTAACTATATAGGTTTTGCAATGCTAGCTATCACTCGCACACGCTAGGGGTTCAATCATCTAGCTTAAAACAAGGATAACGCACATGTAAAACCAGAGTGGCATGTGATAGATACAATTAATACGGGAGGACACGATAAAAAACATTTTTTGTTTAGTAAAGGGACGACAATAGTTCAGTACACTTATGGTTCAGTATGCCGATAGTTCAGTATGCCACATCACTCCCCTCACAGTGAACTGGTGAATACAATAGTCCTTGAGACTTGGTGACTACAGCCAGATCGTGTTCATCGTGGTTGTGGCGAATGAGAGACTGCTGTAGGTATGTCTGGAGGGGAAGTTGTTGTGTCCTTTGTTGGGGGACAAGATGCTGTGGCGGATGTAGGGTATGGAGTTGAACACAAGAAAGTTGATTTCAAGAGATCTAGAATGACTGTATTTCTTTTGTCATTTACTTCCAAGGAGTAGAACTTTTACGACCTCACATGGGGCATCGTTTAGCTGCTGCAGAGGACATTTTATTGAATCATGTCTGACTAGCACACGTGTGGTAGTCTCCAAAGACATGTTAATGAATGTGACTTGTTGTAAATGATGGTGTGGTGCTTTGAAGGCAGGCATTGCATAGTCAGTAGGACTTTCATGAGGGAGAAATGTCTCTGGACTAATACATTCACCAGGTAGACATAACATAAGCCCATAAACTAACTCACAATTCAGGTCTTCTTTGAAGGCAGTTCAAATACCCAGTAACACAAGAGGTAATGCATTCATTTAACTGCCTATGAAACCATTCAACAAGGCCATATTGGATGATACGCCATTGTGTGGATACATTAGCCAAGGAGATGCATGAGGTTTTCCCAAAGTGCTGATTCAAACAGACATCCACGATCAGTAGTTATAGTTTAGGGAGTTCCGAATTGTGATATCCATCCATGAAAATGCTCGGGCAACCGTATCAGCCATAATGTTTGCTATAGGAGTAGCTTCAGGCCACCTTGTGAAGCGGTCAATTCATGTAAGTACGTATGTGTACCCATGAGGACATCCAGAATGTCAATATATATTTGATCGAACCGTGCTGATGTATCAGGGAATACAACTAATGGTGTGACGGTATATCGCTGAACCTTGGCACGCTGGCACTTCAGACATGATTGAGTTCACTGACGAACATCTGAGTTGATGTGTGGCCAGACATATCATGATGTCACCAAGTGTTGTGTAGCACGAACTCTGGGGTGTGAAAGGGAGTGAAGGGATTCAAACACAGCACATCGAAATGCTGCAGGTACAAAAGGACCAGCAATACTAGTTGATGTGTCACAGAGAATTGTAGAATCTGACACTGTAAGAGGGATAGCCTCGAGTGTGAGAGAAGATGAGGAACGCATCTGTACAAAATCTGGGTCAGACTCATGGGCTGCTGCCATAGCTCTGAAATCAATCACTGGAGGAGAATCAGACAGGAGGGCATTGGTCTGCATGTAAGACATAACGTGAGCAGGAACATTATCCTCACCCTTCACATGCCTAATGTCAGAAGTATACTGAGCAACATAATCAACAAAAAGATTGGCGTGGAGACATACCCGTAGCCAGGGGGGTTCGAGGGGTTCGGTCAAACCACCCTTTAGAGTGACCGGAAGTAAATATTTTAGCCACACCCCCGTCCATATTATACTTTTAAATACTTTTTTAAGCATATTGCAATATGTTGTTAATTCCATGGTATGAAGGTGTTAGTAGTTTTTCTTGTCTGGCTGTCACAGTACCACTCTGTTTTCTCGTCTGTAGCTGCGTTGAGGATGTGTCGTAGAGTTGTGGAATTGAAGGACGAGATCTTCAACAGTCACATCATCTACCCCCATCTGTTAGATTGTGCTGAACCTGCGATTGAATTCTTTGCTGTTTCCCTATATGTACTTCATACTCTGTATATGGACGGCCTAGTCTGAGTCTGAGTGACCTAATAAACATTCAGTTCCTTGGCTACAAATTTTGCTCTCACATCGGCTTGAGTAAAGCTTGCTGCGCTAGCTACATCTGTTCAAGTGTAACATAATACACTTATTAATAGGTACGATTATTAGCAGGGTAAGCGTGCTATTCAATATTAATAGCACAAGCAACGGAATTTTTTGAACATATTAGAAGGGGAGCCGTCGGGAAGCATCTGAGAAAGTTAAACCTGAAATACATACAAAGATAGTGTGTGCACTATATAGTGTAGCTACACTGCAAATTATTATAAAAAAGCTGCCCTACTATTAGCAAGTGATAGCACGAGCAACCTGTGCTATTCGGGATTAATAGCGCTCGTAAAGCTATTGAAATAGCACGAATAGCAAGGTTACCTGTGCCATCACACGCTAATACTAGGCCAGCTTTATAAAAACTGCATGAGACTACTGTAAGCTAAAAATCATTTACAGTGTGGCTACTATGTATAGTGCAGTCACTATCTATCTTGAACTTTGCTTTCAACCGATGGCTCCTCCTAATCTGTTGAAAAAATTCCGTTTAATATCTGTAGAGCTTCTGCACTAAAGAATGAGGTTGTCTCCGGCTACAACTGTACATTTCCAAGGCTAAAGCTACATGCTTGCACACTTACCCTTATTATTTCACTTAAGCTACTGTGGCAGTTCGTTTTGTTCCGTGCTATTTCACTTAGTTGTTATAGCGATTTTTCCAATACATTTTGAACGGGCAGTTTACATGCCGTACTATTCAATAACTTGTAGTAGTACATTAATGTGGCGCAGTTACTTGAGAATAATACCACTTTTTTCTCGAATATCAACAGCGTTTAATGAACTTATAGATTTGAAGTTGAATACATAGAACATAATTTTAAGTTTTAGTGCAGTTATATTTTGGTTGTTTTTTTATATTGTAGAAGAATTAACGAGGAAACAAAACTAGGTCTGGCTTTTTGCGTCTTCAAAATCCGAACCCCCTATTGCGAACTTCTGACAGCGGGCCTGGGAGAGTGTTTGTCTGAAAATGTGCGGAAAGCATACATGAGGGGCTAATGGTTCATTGAGATATGAAATTCCCTGCCTTCCACGAAATATTGGAAATGCTTCACAAACAGATAAACAGCCATGAGTTCTCTATCGAAGGTGCTATATCTTGTTTCAGCAGGCTGGAGTGATTTGATAAAATAAGCAATGGGGTGCCAGCACCCATTCAGGAACTGTCGCAGGACTGCGCCGACGGCAGTATCGAAGCATTTGTCATAATGGAAGAGGGGCATCTGGGGCATGGTGAGTTAACTGAGTTACATCTGCTAAAGCTGCCTTAGTTGCACTGAAGCAGAAAGGGCTACTTCTGTCCACTTTACTGCGCTGGCCTTGTCCTTAGGGTGAGTCAATAGTTGTTTGAGAGGGTGTTTCGAGAGGCACAATGTGGAATGAAGTGTCGATAAAAGTTCGCAAGACAGATAAACTGCCAAAGTTGACATTGTGAAGTTGGCCGGGAAAATTATATTCATGTATATATGTGACCGGTTTTGGGAAAATCGACCTAAACGCGGCATCCAAAGTTTTCTAATTTATTCTACCTGTAGGCTGCACAAGGCCTTGGGATGCCGTCCTCCTAATTTAGAAGCTGTAGCACAAGCCGTCTTCGCCCTACGCACTACAACACTTCAGTATTTTTGCTAAACTTATTATTGCTGATTTCGAAAAAAACGCCGGGTAAAGGCGTTGCTAAGGTCAGGGGGCGTGGCTTGTGTCCGTATACTATTACTGCTTGTCTCCGGGACACTATGGAATAAACCGGTTACTGGCGGATTGAAAGAAGTCTAAAAGGCTTAATGCAGGGCTCCTTAAGAAACTATGATGGCGAGAATTGCGTGAGTACGTGAATTATGTAGAATAGTAAGTGAATTAGTTAGCTACAGTTTTTTCCCGGCTGTTAGTGAAAAACCCGCCAATAATTTCTTAGCAACTCTCCGTACACGAGTCCAACCGGCTAGTGTTTCTAGCCTCCTAGTGTGAGTTCTAGAGCACGCCAGAGCTTACAACTGCGTCATAAGCTAGAGCTAACTGGTGTCTATCCATTTCTGCCATAATTTTTTTTTGAAAAAAATCGACCCATAAGGCTTTACCCGGGGATACTGAAAAAAATTGTTTGCCGCGTTTAGGTCGATTTTCCCAAAACCGGTCACATATTGGACATTCTCTTCAAGAGATGTGATGCCTTAAAACTGACATGGTGACCGAGAAAATCAAACGAATCCACCGCAAAAACCAACTTTCTTGGGTTGATCATAAGACCATAAGTCAGCTAACCACTCAAATATTGTACAGACCTGTTCAAGATGATCCTTCCAAGTAGCACTGGCAATAGGGAGGTTGTCAATGTATCTAAAACAGAAATCCAAACCACGTAAAACCTCATCAATAAATCTTTGAAAGGACATGAGCAGCGTTGTGGAGGCCAGATGGCGTACGCAGTCCTTTACCAGGAACACTTGTCACTGCTGGATCCTGGCCTGGAAGTTTGACTGGTAGCTACAGGGGGACTGACAACGTTGTACTTGTCTGCCAAACTTCTGATGATACTAGCAGAAGGAATCCGATGTCTGTGAGGAGTGACAGTCAGGTAAGTCAGACGTATGCTGAGGTATTGTCGAATGATGGGGAAATAGTGTGGAGAATGATTATCAGAATGACTAGTGGATTGAGAAGAGTGATAGAGCTTCCTCACCAGCTTTTCAAGTTGGGAAATCTAATCCCGTAAGTAATCTACTTCAGCAGATATATCCTGAGTATTAGTCATCATAGCAATGACTCCAGTTGGAGTAGCAACTTCCAAAATCTTGTCATCCAGTTACAGCTAGCTTATCCAAGGCTTTAGTCACTGGAATAGATGCTAGAACCATCCTGACATTAAGGAGGAGGTACTGGAGGAATAACTCCTCTGATGTGAATAGGAGCTGCAGCTTGTGCTGCTGAGATGCTGTAGAGTGTCTGGTAAGTTAGTCTTGAGTGTTGAGTACGGAGTGTCAGTAGACATATCTGCTGTATCTGTTCAGCTCTAGCTTCGCAATTCTGCCCGCAGGCCCCAAGCTCTGGTTTGCACAAGTAGAAGTGCAATTCACCTGTCACCGAATCACCTCACAGAGATCCAGGTTTAACTACGTTGTTTCTTCCCTCTCACTGGAGTAAGCGGCTGAGGTCAGAGATCTATTACTTAAGCCACCAGGGGTGGAAACGGCAGAAGAAGTAGGCAGAGCGACGGGAGAATATAACGGAAGCGTGTCCATCAGCATTCAAACACGTAGAATCACTTAACAATATCACTATACAGTTCTCTTGTCGAGGTCAATGCTTGTTGGGATTCCGACTAACTAGATAGGGTGGTACAAGGCTAGCTACCGCTCGCACTCGCTAGAGGTTCTATCACCAAGGGACTACATACATGAAAAACCAGAGTATCATGTGATGGACAAATGGTAAGGGATGAAACAATATAAACCATTTAATGTTAGGTAATTGAACGACGATGGTTCAGTATGCTACAAACATATTGTATCTGCTCAGGATCATGAGAGAGAAATCATGGTGTGGTACTTATGGCTTCTGGAAATACCACTGCAGTTTGCCGCCGTCACTTTCACTTCTTAGAACACTTGGCGTGAAGTACCCGAGCTATGATTGACTGTTTTATAATGTTTTTAAAAAGTTCAACAAACAACAAGACACCTAATGAAAAAGTTAAGAGAATACTCTATAGTACCTACTCTTTTAATAGCACAGCTTTTTATACTGAGAAACAAGTCTATTAGTCCTAGTGTGATTGATTGTTAGTCTTGTGATTGACGAGTTGTCAAACATTAGAATTCATAGTTGTTTTCTCGCTTCCCACGTAGGTTGCTTGGGTAATTTGACAGTGTGAGGGGTCCCACACACAGATTAATATATCTTATGATACTGCATTCTTAATTTTGCAGAATGTATCAAGTGCCATGGAGTTGTGGGGTACACTCTAGTAATTAATAAGGTTACATGTTGTGACATTCACATATTTTATGACTTCATTGTAATTTTAGGGGCACTTGTGCTTCGTCCTCGTTACTATTATTATTATTCAACTCTGCCCATTCAAATTAATTGTACTGGCTCTGAGAAAACTTGGTTGGATTGTCAACAAATCAATACTAACTGCATCAATTCACGAGATGCTCAAATAGCTTGTCAGCCATTACAAGGTAAGTGTATTTGTGCAGTTTACTTACATTATAGTAATTTTATTTAAATTTTCATTCATGTGCAGTTATTTGTTTACTATAGACCTTGCAATTTTGTATGTTAATTCAGACATAGATGTATCAACTTTGCTCTAAACATAATTATAGAACAGCTTTGGCAAATGTAGTTTTTTTGTTAACCAAAAAAGTAACTGCACCTCCCATGTAACCTGACATAGTCCCATGTCACTGCCATTAAATACACATAACTAAATTGTTTGTGGTTTTTTATTTGGACTAACTATGTAAATGTTATTAATTTGAAGTAGAAATGGTATTGAAGTATCTGATTAGAGAGTGCAATTACAGTGGGAAATTTAATTAACGAGAGGGTGCATTAACAGTGAGAACTATATGTTAGAGTACGATGAGAGTGACCATCACAAACATCCATATTGATTATTGGCGAAAGAGCGAAGCAAGTGGGACACTGTCAGGGTTAACACAATTGAAAATTGGGGAAATTTTTTTTCTTTATAATTATGTTTTAAAGTTTTTTCTTGCTGGTTATAGTTCATGTTATACCAATTTTATTTTTTATACCAAACAATTCATTTTTAATGCCAACATGTTTCAGCAGACTGCTTCTGCCATCATCAGGGCTGATTTATAAAAATAAAAAAACAAAAATGCTATAATTAGCCTAAGGGTGATGCTTGACAAAATGTAATATATTGCCTAAGGTTAATTCTTGTTTATTTATGTGAGAGGCCTCTAGCTGCTCTCAATACTAAAGGGGAAAGCTCCATTCCTGAGTCCCTATTCATGATTAAGTTGTTGGGTGACATATTTATGTAGATGGCTTCTTTTACTTTTCTCTCAACCATGCCTTGTGAAAAATCCAAAAGTTTTACTTGATTCCAATGAATCACATGACTCCCTTCTTGCCATACATGTTCTGCCAGTGGTGATTTGGTGAAATATCCATGTTCACAGGCTGATTTATGTTCTTTAATTCTAATGCCTAGCGCTCTTCCTGATTCACCTATATAGAAATCTCCACATTCACACATGATTTTGTACACAGCTCCTACTTTGTTCTCATTTGAAGTAGGATCTTTTACTTTTGTGAGAAGATTTGACAAAGTGGTTTTTGTTTTGAAAGAAGTCCTAATTCCATAATTCCAGAGTATCTTTCTTATTCTCTCACTCATTGTTGAAACATATGGAATAATTGCTGTCGCTACTGGATCTTCATTGAGGGTAGTTGTGTCAACCTGCTTCTTTTTCTTCTTTAGCTCATTTTTCACTTTATCCACAAGACTTCTAGGATAACCATTTATTGACAAAACACTTCTAACATGGTCAATCTCATTCTTTAAGGAGGATTCACTCGATAGATTGTAAGCTCTTCGAACTAAACATTTTACACAAAATATGTTGTCGTTAGGCAGACTTCTAGTAAATTTGTTATTTGTTCAGCATTCAGTGTTGTTCTATCATCCAAATTTTCATCTTTCACCAATTTATCTTCAATGACATCCAGTGCTTCAGGTAATGGAACATTTGTAAAAAGAGATTTCATATCGAAACTCACCATAATTTCATCATTTCAAATTGATGATTTCTGAAGAAACTATAGTTTCTTCAGAAATCATCAATTTGAAATGAGACGAATTCTTAACATAAGAATTTGTCTTGCCTGCTAATGGAGAAATGATAGATGCAATGAACTTTGATAGCGAAAATGTTGGAGAAGTTATCACCGAAACAATAGGTCTTAGTGGAAAGTCTGGTTTATGCACTTTTGGAAAACCATAAAATTTAGGAGCAAAACAATTTGAAGCACTGGATGTCATTAAAGATAAATTGGTGAAGTCTGCCTAAGGACAACATATTATGTCGACGATATTTTTTGCATCATTAAAAGTGAGTTTTTGGATGAATCACTTCTTTTTCTAAACTCACTATTTCCTTCTATCCAATTAACTTCTGAAGTAGAAACAAACGGTAGTTTACCTTTTCTGGATGTGTTGGTCAGCAGGTTTGATGATTGCACAATGAAGACTAGTGTTCACAGAAAATCAACACACACAGATAGATATATATCTTGCCAATCCAACCATGCCCCACATGTGAAGAAAGGTATTGTAAAATGTTTAGTTGGAAGAGCTTACAATCTATCGAGTGAATCCTCCTTAAAGAATGAGATAGACCATGTTAGAAGTGTTTTATCAATGAATTGTTATCCTAGAAGTGTTGTGGATAGAGTGAAAAATGAGCTAAAGAAGAAAAAGAAGCAGGTTGACACAACTACCCTCAAGGAAGATCCAGTAGCGACAGCAATTATTCCATATGTTTCAACAATGAGTGAGAGAATAAGAAAGATACTCTGGGATTATGGAATAAGGACTTCTTTCAAAACAAAAACCACTTTGTCAAATCTTCTCACAAAAGTAAAAGATCCTACTTCAAATGAGAACAAAGTAGGAGCTGTGTACAAAATCATGTGTGAATGTGGAGATTTCTATATAGGTGAATCAGGAAGAGCGCTAGGCATTAGAATTAAAGAACATAAATCAGCCTGTGAACATGGATATTTCACCAAATCACCACTGGCAGAACATATATGGCAAGAAGGGAGTCATGTGATTCATTGGAATCAAGTAAAACTTTTGGATTTTTCACAAGGCATGGTTGAGAGAAAAGTAAAAGAAGCCATCTACATAAATATGTCACCCAACAACTTAATCATGAATAGGGACTCAGGAATGGAGCTTTCCCCTTTAGTATTGAGAGCAGCTAGAGGCCACTCACATAAATAAACAAGAATTAACCTTAGGCAATATATTGCATTTTGTCAAGCATCACCCTTAGGCTAATTATAGCATTTTTGTTTTTTTATTTTTATAAATCAGCCCTGATGATGGCAGAAGCAGTCTGCTGAAACATGTTGGCATTAAAAATGAATTGTTTGGTATAAAAAATCAAATTGGTATAACATGTTTATAATATTATGTTTACAATAGTTTCTGACATATGCAGCCTTAGTGTTTCTACCCACACGCTTCTTAAATTTTTTTTAGAAATAATTAGATTTTATTCTGGACGTTAGTTTCAACCGCATAATGCCCAATTTTTTTTTGTGTGCAGTCAATGTATACAGTTGAATGTCAATTATCCAGTTTAATAGGATTTTGAAGTGTTTTTAACCCTTTACGGCCGTATCCTCCATACGGCTGTTCTATAATAAGCCTTGGGGATATCCCCATTTATTCTCATCTGCATTGTCTCACTTGATTGCTATAGCTTCCAGGAATGAGCTAAATAGTTTATAATTTTTATGCACTTGCCATTCTGTTTTCTTTTTATAGACATTTTAAGACTAAGTTTGAAAAGAATTTAATAACCCCGGCAATTCAGCAGTGAAAGGGTTAAAATGAAATGGTTCATATTGCAATGACAAACAATGCAATTTTTTTTTGCTGGGGTACTTATTATAGGGACCAAAATTGCTATCAATTTATTGTGGAAGCAAAAGTTGTCAATATTCTCTTTCCATTCTTGATTTGGCTACCAACTTCAATTTTTTTTAAATATTTAATAAGTAGCTCTTTTCTTGTTTAACCACTTGCTAATTTCAAATATAGCTAAATAAAAAACAATTCTTTTCCTTTCAGCTATTGTTTTAGATGTTTCTGACATTACCTTCACACAAAAATCGAAAGATAGTTGCTTTTGCCACATGAACAGTTACCGAAATAGATATAATTAAATGCACTCACAAGTATTTTTCTTGTTCAGTTAGTTGATGTTTCACATGATTGATGTTCAAATAATTGATGTTTTACTATTATGCTTATTGTACTTGAGCATGATGTATCACTTATAAATGTATTGATAGTTTATATTGTTTTTAGTTCCAGTGGCAGATTGTGCTGATGGAGAAATTAGAGTCAGAAATGATTCAAATAAAGTTAGAGGAGAATTACAGTATTGTGATAACAAGGCATGGTTTTTCATTCCATGGACCAGGGAATGGAGCAGAGTTCCTTGGAATAGAGATATAGTTTGCTCATCTTTGGGGCATGCTTTTTCAGGTTAATACTGTAAAGATTATTATTATTATTATTATTATTATTATTATTATTATTATAATTATTATTGTTATTATTATTATTATGGGAATTGAGTGATATGCATGAGGCACGCTCAGGAGTAACTCGAGATTCTACAATGTTTTTTTTAATATCTTTTCGTATTTATATGTTGCTGTGAGATTGTCAGAAATTGAGCTTCAGTTAGTACCGTTAGTAATTGTAGTCCAAGTTTTTAGCTCTTCTCTTCACAGACCAAAATATTTTTTTGAGCATAATAGTAAATAGTTTGGTCATAACTAGCTATACAGTAAAAACAAATTATTCTTGCATTTTTCCTGATACCCAGCTTGTCATCAAGTATTTGGGGTTGAAAGTGTTAAAATAGCAAGTACACTTTAACTTGTTGTTAGTGACTGCAGTGTCATGCAATAACACACTTGGGTTCAAGTTAATTAGAGTTCAAATATTAACATAATTATGTGAGAAGTGTGTGTAGCTCATTACTCTCTTTATTTTAGCCTATAGATCAAAATATGAAAGTTGTAATATTAGTATATTCAGTTGGGCTATGTCACTCACCTATGATGTTGAGTTTTCATTATTATTATCATTACTACTATTATTCTACTGTAATGGTTATTACAATATCATTTATATTATCGCTATAATTTTTCATTGCCATTATTTTTCAGAAACTTCTTCTTACTTTTCTTATTCAACATATCACCAAGTTTATTCTAGGGAATTTTATTGCTCATCTAGTAGCCAATCTTTTAGCCTTTCTGATTGCCGTAATTATGAACACTCAATTAATTATCACTCAAGTGAGCTCATAGTTGGAATAGAATGTAAAAGACAAGGTTAGAATTTATCATTACATTTTTCGATTATTAATAATGCTTATTTTGAAAGAAACTCGCCAACTAGTTCGACTTACTGGTTCCAACTACAATCATCTGGGTCAAGTGGAAATATATATTAATGGAACATGGGGTGGCATTTGCAGTGAATTTTGGGATGACAAGGATTCTAGTGTAGTATGCAATCAGCTGGGATACTCCCGTGAAGGTATTTCTTAATATCATTGTTACCACAATACATGATTAGATCCAACTTATGCTTTTGTGCAGGCGCTAGAGCATTTTCTGGAGGGTATGATAGTCGCAGGTTTATTCTTATTGGAGAGCTCAATTGTAGTGGTACTGAACAGACTTTATTTGATTGTTCGTACAATTCAACATCAAGCTGCGCTCGTTATTCATCAGCTTCAATTATATGTCAGAGTATGTTTCATGATGGAGTGATTTTGAGGAATTTATGAATAAAGCAATATGGAACAGGTAACCCAGTGGTAACCAGTTGCAGCAATGACGATGTGAGATTAGTCGGGGGACCAACAGCACTTGAAGGAACTGTTGAAATATGCAGAAACCGAGCATGGGGTGGTATTTGTCATTCACGATGGGACAATCGTGATGCCAATGTGGTATGCTCCCAACTCGGATTTCAGCCTATCGGTAAGTATAGATTCTTAGTATTTTTATAATTTACACTTTGAATTTACGAGTGGTATATGTATAAATTTGAGTATAGCTAGAGACACTACAACTCCTACACCAATTTTAATGAATAGGTTCAAGATCAGTGTATGGCAGCTTTTATGGGAAATCTCGAGGTCCACTATATTTGACTTCAGTATATTGTAATGGAAGGGAAAATAAAATTACGGATTGCTCAAGCTCCCGCATCTCAACTGGGTCCTGCGGTGATGGGCAACATGCTGGTGTCAATTGTGTTGGTAAGATGAAATGATATCAAATATTAATCTTTTTTTAGGTTATTTTTTGTTTAGAATCTTGCCAAGATGGTGCAGTTCGTCTCACTGGTTCGTCTAGTTCACTTGGTGGTCGAGTAGAAATTTGTATTGAACTGACTTGGACGACTGTATGTGAGGAATCCTGGGACATTCAGGATGCTAGTGTAGTGTGCCATCAACTGGGATATTCGCGATATGGTAGGGTCATATTATAGTTATTTCATTATAAGGATTTCATTACACAATATTATCTATAACTTGTCAGTCTCAAGTATATGTTCATTGCTGCTATCCATTTCATTTGGGATACAATAGTGACATAAATGTTCAGCTCCTTCCAAGTATGTATTGGGCTAATTCTATATTAATCAGTTAAAATAAATTGAACTATTTGTTGTTCAAATATATTGTCAAGTCATTGTTTTTATGACCTTTGGTTTATTGGTGGTTCTGATATGTTTACAATAGTTAGTTATACATAAACATAGGTAAGTAAAGTGCCAAAAATGAATTTGAGATATGAGCTCCTGAAGTAAGTTATTCAAAAAAATGCTTTATCTCCAATCCAGTGACCTGTACTCTATTTCTATGCCAAATTTCAAATGTCAAAAACAACTTGAAGTGCCTTTAGTGTTTGCCATGAAAATACAAGCTACTTTATATAGTCATTCTCAAAGTACTGGAGACGGGGAATGAGTTTAAAACAAGTAGCTAAAAACCAGTGTGGGGGTTTCACTCTTCCCAATAGCTTGTGATGGTATGGTAATAACCAAACACCCAGGGTAGAGTCTATCAACTGTGCTTCCAGGCGTTGTTCAAGTTCCATGGTACACTTTTCCTACAAGCCCTTTGTGACAGATCCTTCAGGCAAAATCCTGTTCCAGGATTGAGACTGACTAAATGTTAGTATGATGTACATACTACAGAATGAGAGATCTGCTATCTTCTGTAGAATAGCTTTCATCATCTCTCCAAACATCCCACTTCACTGTGTTCCATATATGTTATGCTTCATCTTCAATTAGAATCAAATTGATACAATCACTCACATTAATATTTACTTCAGCCATAGCTCTGAATCTTTGTATACGGTACCTCATCAAATACTATGTCAAAATAGTGCGTATTTGAAGCTACATTTGAATATTTAGATTGGTATGCCAATTCTAAATTCAACCACTATCCAAGTGTAAAAATATTTAAATAATTGTGTTTTAGTTAGAAAATTCACATCATGAAGATGGCAATAAATATAAGGAACACAAATCAAGCTTCAGCATAATTATTTGCACATCATGCACTTGTTATAATTCATTTTTGGTAATTAATACATTTTAAACTAATATTATTTAGGAGCATTAGTAACGTCAAATTATGGTGAAGGACAGCTTTCTTTTGGTGTAACACAAATCCACTGCAATGGAACAGAGCCCAACATTACTTCATGCCATCACAGTGTTACCAACTTGCACAACTGTAGATCATATGATGATGCTGGTGTTGTTTGCCAAAGTAAGAATGTATTTCTCAATACCATTATTTGAAGGATTTGTTTGTGATTATATGAAGGTACTATAACAAAACCTGCTAACTGCAGTGATGGAAATGTAAGATTAGTTGGAGGTTCTGGTAGTCATGAAGGAAGAGTTGAAGTGTGTATGAATCAAGCTTGGGGAACAATATGTGACAATGGCTGGGACAGTCGTGATGGGAATATCATTTGCAATCAACTTGGATTTCTTAACAGAGGTAAATTTAAATATAGCTGGACTGAGGTATTTAAAACTAGTTAAGAGGTGTTTTTAGCTTGTCGTTGCCTGGATTTTTCTTAGAAAAAAAAAAGTTTTTGTCCAAGGACCTCCTTCAGTTTCACTGATGACTGAACACTGTACACTTGTGCCACTGTGTAGTCATCGGTGAAACTGATGAAGGTCCACAGATTGAAATGTTTTTCTTTCTAAGAAAAATCATTGCTACAACAAGCTAAAAAACTTGTAGCTAATTATTTTATGTAGCAGTGAGCCTGTGGCCTGGAGAGGCAGCCGTTGTCCCGGTATGTGATTGTATTAAAAACTAATAAACTGATATGATGATCCGTTTATTGATGTATTTTATTATTATGCCATGATCACTACTGTCAATAATGCTAGCTTGTTCGAAATTTATATAATCACATCATACTAAGTATAATAATAATATTTTAGTATTTTATGAATAATAATTTTATTTTCAATTGATCATCAACTTCAATTATTTTCAATGTAGGAAGCACAACCTATAGTAGAGCTTACTTTGGTAGAGGAGCTGGTCCCATATTTTTTACCAACATTTTGTGTCGTGGGACTGAAACGTTACTTGAAAGATGTAGAAAGACCACTGTAATAGCTAATCAGTGTAACCATTATGAAGATGCCGGAGTATCTTGTCAAGGTAAGTGAAATAAGTAGAATGTTGAGTAAGTGTCTTAAAAATAAATGATATACTTATATAGAGATCAACATAGATTTTGTTTACCTGATAAAAATTATTGTGAATAGAAAAAAAATCTGGGCCTTTCAATTGTCTTCTCAAAAGATGATAATTGCAAAAATGCATGTGACTACTTAGGGCTGATCTGTAGTGTGTGTGACTGTAGTAAGTTATATTTTTCTGGGCTAATGATTTAACCCTTTCACTGCCATAACCGCCACATGGTGGTTTGAAGTAAAACATCAGGAAAATCGTTGTTTATTCTTGTCAAGAAGTTATCTTAATAGCTTGTAAACAATTTTCAATTGGGGTGATTTCTCTAAGTCTATAGCATAAACTTTGAGGTAGCTTCAGCAGTGAAAGCGTTCAACTATTACATTGAGTGATGACTACTATAGTATGTCCAAGTTGAGTTGGCACGACCGCAAGCGCGGTAAATGAGGAATGCATTTAGTACTTAACCAGAAGCAATTTAGTCATGTGAATCCAATTCAATTAAGCGCACTAACGTCAACATTGCACGTGAAAAAGGAGCGGTTACGCAGGTGCACATTAATTCTGTAACTATTGTAAGAAAGAAATTTAGTGAAGTTCATGGAGTTTTTCGGGCGTTGTACAGCTCATCTCGTCCGTTTTCGGCTATATTTATATTTCTTACATGCAAGTAATGTACAGCGGATGGAAAACGCAAACTGGTGAGGCGTTGTTCTAAAGAGACAAGATTAAAATCAGTAGATTCTACCTACGGTGTCCCAAGAAGTATTCTGAGATTCACAGGATTCAGCAGTACAGCACTGTTAACTTGTAGCTACAGTTATTAGACTTTCTTGTTAAATAAAATTATCAATTGTTTCATTTATTTATAATATATATAGAAAATTGATTAGATGATAGAATTTAATTAGTACAGATACATAAATTATAGTTGTGATCCGAGTTGAAGGTGGAGTGTAGCCTGAGTTGGTCCTAATCCTTACAATAAACAGCATCTAGTAGTGAAGAAAAAGGAATTGGCATAAACACAGCTTTGACAAGCACACAATTTAACGGCAAAAAAGGCTGTATTACAAGTTGCAAGCTAAATGATAGCTATCACTCTGAAATATATTGGCTATACGGCATTTGTTATTGAACAGGTAGACAAATAATCCTACCAACATCCTATCAGGTGGTCCTGTACCCTCTGCGACAACAGGACACTCTGTCTATCCTGTTTCCACACTCGCAACCTAAACTAATCGTGATACAAAGCTAGAAATGCAGCAATCTGAGAAGAAGCTGCTCATTGTTTACAAAATTCTTAATGAAGACCGTCCACGTGATAAATTGAGCAGTACCGCATGACTAAAACCGGGCGCGTTTTGAGCGAAAAACCTGTGGGTTTTTTTCTATTCACATAGACTTGTGTGGAGTTTTGGAATAGCACTTTCTCTCCGGTTTTGGAGTATATTGAGGAAATATTTGTAACCGCTTCGAGCTGCTTCCATTCAAAAGTTATTCAAGTTTTTTCTGTCCAACTCAACTTGGACATACTATAGTGTCATGTGAATTAGACTCTCTTTGAGGAATGCATTTAGCTAGTACTTAACCGGAAGCAATTTAGTCATGTGAATCCATTTTAATTAAGCGTACTAACGTCAACATTGCACGTGAAAAAGGGGCGATTACGCAAGTGCGCATTAATTCTGTAACTATTGTAAGAAAGAAATTTAGTGAAGTTCATGGAGTTTTTCGGGCGTTGTACAGCTCATCTCATCCATTTTCAGCTATATTTATTGTTTCTTACATGCAAGTAATGTACAGCAGATGGAAAATGCAAACTGGTGAGGCATTCTTCTAAAGAGACAAGATTAAAATCAGTAGATTCTACCTACTGTGTCCCAAGAAGTATTCTGATATTCATAGGATTCAGCAGTACAGCACTGTTAACTTGTAGCTAAAGTTATTAGACTATCTTGTTTAATAAAATTATCAATTGTTTCATTTATTTATAATGAAAATTGATTAGATGATAGAATTTAATTAGTACACATACATAAATTATAGTTGTGATCCGAGTTGAAGGTGGAATGCAGCCTGAGTTGGTCCTAATCCTTACAATAAACAGCATCTAGTAGTGAAGAAAAAGGAATTGGCATAAACACAGCTTTGACAAGCACACAATTTAACGGCAAAAAAGGCTGTATTACAAGTTGCAAGCTAAATGATAGCTATCACTCTGAAATATATTGGCTATACGGCATTTGTTATTGAACAGGTAGACAAATAATCCTACCAACATCCTATCAGGTGGTCCTGTACCCCTCTGCGACAACAGGACACTCTGACTATCCTGTTTCCACACTCGCAACCTAAACTAATCGTGATACAAAGCTAGAAATGCAGCAATCTGATAAGAAGCTGCTCATTGTTTACAAAATTCTTAATGAAGACAGTCCGCGTGATAAATTGAGCCGTACCGCATGACTAAAAGCGGGCGCGTTTTGAGCGAGAAACTTACGGTGTGAGCTTTCCGATGGTGCAGAACCCGGATGCGTTGCTGCTTCCATTCAAAAGTTATTCAAATTTTTTTCTGTCCAACTCAACTTAGAAATACTATAGTGTCATGTGAATTAGACTCTCTTTTATATTTTCATTTCACAGTTCCATGTTTGAATGGAGATGTTAGGATTGGATCAGGCTTGAATGATAGAATTGGTGTTGTTGAAGTGTGTATGAATTCTTCGTGGGGTACTATTTGCAGTAGATCCTGGAGCCCCAGTGAGGCTTCTGTTATGTGCAGACAACTTGGCTATTCACCATATGGTTAGTGAAGTGCAATTATGGTCGTAGTGTATTGTAATTAAGTTCTATTATATTGTTCAGGTGCCTTTTCACTTGTTAATGTGTTTTCTGACAATGTATGGCCCACTTTTCTCTATCATGTGAACTGCAGTGGGCATGAATCTTCAATTTGGGAATGTCAGTATTCTCAACAGCCAAGACAATGCAGATACAATGAAGATGCATCTGTAGTGTGCCAAAGTAAAAAAAATAGGTTTGGAAATAAAATTAAAAAAAAAAGATTCTTTCTTTGTTCATATTTTTCTTGAAGGTTCTTCAGTTGGGGTTTCCAACTGCACTCACGGTGCTGTTAGACTAGTTGGAGGAAATGCAGAAAATGAAGGAAGAGTTGAACTTTGCTATCGTCAAGTTTGGGGGACAGTTTGTGATGATTTTTGGCATGGAGTAGATGCTAATGTGGTGTGTGGTCAACTGGGTTTTCAAAAGTTTGGTAAAGTTATAGTAGTATAATAGCTGGCGTTCCTTCAATAAGCCTTCCATTCAAATACATTGATTTTGTAGGAGCTGTAGTCTGGAGAGGAGGGTCCTACTCCAGCAATGCTGGACCTACACTAATCAACAGAGTACAATGTACTGGCCAAGAAGCTTATCTTTTAGATTGCCAGTGGTCAACCAGTCGTATTAACAGATGCTCTCATTATGAAGATGCTGGTGTGATTTGTCAAGGTTAGTTTATTTCAATTTAAAACTATTGAATACAAATCATTTTACATTCATCACTAAAATTGTCACCAATGTAGTCAATTATGATACAATTAATTTACATTTACGTAGAGTTGTGTGAAGATGGACGTGTTCGTATTGAAGGTAGCACATCATTATTGCGCGGTGTTCTCGAGGTTTGTGCCAATTCTACTTGGGTGGCAGTATGCAACAATTTCTGGAAAGATATAAATGCTGCTGTTGTCTGCCGACAGCTTGGACACTCCCCATATGGTAGTTTATTTTATATAATTGCTGCAAAATTCCAATTTAACAATAATTGCAATAGGTTCAATTGCAAGTGGTGATTTTCAGACAATTAGTCATTTGGAAACACGTCTGAGTAACATGTCAGGGAAATGAGGAAAGATTGATGCAGTGTAATGTTGATTACACTTCACAGCAAGAAGGAAGGTTTTGTCAAAAAGCTGGAGTCATATGTCAAGGTCAAACTAATCAATAATTTAATGTGATACTATGGTTAATGATATTTCTTTCATTTTTAGATACAATTGAGTTTGCAGATTGTACAAATGGGGACATTCAACTTTCAGGGTCTTCTAGCAGCAATGAAGGAAGAATTGAAATGTGTGTTAATCATGCTTGGGGAACAATTTGTGATGACAATTGGGATGCTAGAGATGGAAATGTAGCTTGTTCTCAGCTGGGCTTTCAACCTTTCGGTAAGTTTTAATAACATTAAATTATTTTATGAATTACGAATATTTTCTCAGGCTCTATTCCATACTACAATGCTAGATATGGAAGAGGAAATAACAACATTTTGTTTGGCCTTATTTATTGTTCTGGTGAAGAAACATCTTTAGCTCAGTGCAATAGAAATGATAGACTTTTGAATACTTGTGGTCAAAATGAAGTAGCTGGAATCTATTGTGAAGGTAGACACAGTGTCATAAGCAGAGGAGCATTTACTGATTTTTGTTGTATTTTTAGAGTTTTGTATCAATGGCATAGTTCGAATCACAGGAGGACCAAGTGAACTGATAGGCAGAGTTGAAGTTTGTGTCAACAGAACTTGGAGGACAGTGTGTGGAAATAACTGGAATGACTTGGATGCATTAGTCTTGTGCCGACAAATGGGGCATTCACCTCATGGTATGGAATGCAGAATAAGTAAAAAAAAATTTTTTATTTTATGCTCAATATTTTTTTAGGTGCCATAGCTGGAAGTGGTGCATTTCCATCATCTAACAAACCAGTTTACATGAGCAATGTAAATTGTAATGGTTTTGAAAATTCATTATTTTATTGTCACCATGATACTGATGGACTTGCATGTTCTTCTCAAAATCTTGCTGGAGTTATATGTCAAGGTAGAGTGAATGCACTAATTAATTTTTTATTATGTATGTTGAGTATATTTGAGACCGAATGCAGTATTTTATGTGTGTTTTCTAATTTGAATTCTGTTAATTGTATTATTCTTTTATTATTAAACTAAACTAATCAGCAATGCATTTTTTGTGAACTTAAACTTTACAATACTTGTTTATATTTATTATAGATATATCAATTGAATATTCTAATTGTACTCATGGAGATGTTCGTTTGGGCATGAAAGAGAAATCTGTCAGTGGAAAAGTTGAAGTGTGCATTCATGGAATATGGGGTGCAGTCTGTGATGATGGCTGGGATTATAGAGATGCCAATGTAGTGTGTGGACAATTAGGATATTTCTCATTTGGTAATAAAACTAAATTATTTAGCAAAAAAATTCCATTTTTTTAATTTGGATATCAGAATTTGCTTCTCAAGAACATTAACTTTTGTATTATTTATTTTCAGGTGCAACTCCACGCTATGCAAATTTCGGTGGTAGGAGCCCCAAGCCATTTGTGTTGGCTGATTTGGCATGTTCCGGAAGAGAAATCAATATTTTATCCTGCAGTAGAAGAGTCTTTGGTGTAACTCACTGCAGCATATATGAGCATGCTGCAGTAAAATGCTTAGGTATGTTATAATTTAGTAAAGTTTCCCATTCTTATTTACATAATCAAAATTACAGGATCATTTCCAGTTAGCCTGAGTCAAAAAGTGGGAAGTCTTTTAGGAGGAGATATTATTTCAATAACTGGAGTGACTTTCAATGAGAATGATAATATTACTTGCAAGTTTGGAAAAAGTGTTGTTGAAGGACATTTCATCACTGAAGACCAGGCCATGTGTGTGAGTCCTCCAGCACCTGTAGAATCGGCGGTAGATTTTTCAGTGGAAGTAAAGAAGAATAATGGAGTTATCACTGGTGGCACTCGCTATCATTATGGTAATGTTTAAACAACTTATGTTCTATTGTAATGTTTATTCAGAATTTGCTTTATAATGTACTCAGTTTCTCCACTTATATCTTCAGACAGTGTAGAAATTCAAACAGCTGCCGATTCCATTTGGGTGGTGGGAGAATTAGCCAACTTCTCTTGGAATCCTTCCTCTTTGTTGATCAATGAGTTGATCAATGTGAACCAAATTCATATAGACATCTCACTGTGGATATATAACGATATCACTGATGTGTTCGAGGAAAAAGTAGTTGTAGCAACAGATGTGCCCAACACAGGCTCTGCTTCAGTAATGCTGACTGAATCATTGAGCTCCAAATTGCCTAATTCAGACACGTCTATGTTCGTTACTTACCCTAAAATTGGTATCAATTCATCTACTTCATTACTTCGTACCAAGAGATTTGCATCTAACCTTTTGAGACTAGTGGGTAAAGTTGCAAAGTTTGGAAAAATACTTGCTATTACACGTCAAACAGCAGCAGTAACAGCTAGACTTTTGTGTGAAGATTTTGCATTAACTCCAACAGTACCTAGAAGAAGAATACCTCCTTGTCCGTGTAAAGAGCAAGATGCTGGTAATGATGATAGATTTGAAGTTGAAACATCTCCAGAATATTTGAGGAAATTTTTTCATAAAGGCTCAAATATTTGTTTTAGGCAAGCAAATGTCAGGTAAATGAGATGTAAATGCACAATTTTCGTTATTGCTATTATATTTTTGTATTTTAATAAGGGATTTTGAACCTGGACAGCAATGTTGTTATGGCAGTGATGGAAATATAATCACTGGATCAAACGGAGGGACAGCAGATTTAGTAGCTCCAACATACTGGAAAACAACACTTGTGCATTTTCGTGAAGATGTGGTGCCTTGGTTCTGGTGCTGTTCATTCATTGCTGGACCATTACGAGCCTGTCATCGATATACCAGTGTTAGACCTGTCGATGACTGCTCTGACTGGCCTGAAAGACCACCACCTGGTAAGTTCAAGCAGATTAGTGCAAAACTAGTCAGTAAACTCTCTGTTCTTCATAATGCTTAAAATTAAAATTTTTTAGTTAAGGAATAAAAAAATGTCACAAATTAAGTTTTAAAAAAGTTGTTATAGTTAATGTAATAAATTTATGATAATATGACCCATGAGTTTTTATGTGAAGGCTTAATTTTGAGATTTAATTATTTATTATATGTTTTTAAAGCTCGCATGTTTGGAGATCCACATATAGTCACTCTGGATGGATATGAGTATACATTTAATGGAAAAGGAGAATATACTTTAGTGGAAACCCATGATCAATCCTTCGTACTACAAGGGCGCATGACCGAACCAGTAGCAACAAATAATACACAGTCTGGAGGCACATCTTTCACTGCTTTGGCAATGAAACTACAAGAAAACCCAACAATTCAGTTGGAGATAATGAACGACACCTTAGTTGTTCTGGTTAATGGGGATTCATTGGATTTCGCAGGACTAAATGAACAAAGGATTGAAAATGTCACAGTCATTGATAAAGGAAATGATACCATAGCAATTAGAATGATACCTGGTATATCTATTGAAGCATCCAAAAGGAATGGCATACTAACAAACATAGTTGTAACTTTACCAGAACATTTCACTACTAAAGGATTACTCGGTCAGTACAATGGAGATGTAAATGATGATCTACTGTCCAATAATGGGACCCTACTTTCTACTAACTCTTCTGCGGAGAATATACTATGAATTTGGATTGAGCTGTGAGTTTGCTTTATTCTTTAGATTTGAGAGAAGCTTTGACTTGAATGAAACTGTGTGGGATGCCTTCCTGAATAAATTTTCAATAAGATCACTTATGATGATCTGAAGTCAATCCATGTTTGTTAGTTGTATTACAATTATGGCATGGATACTATTATGGTTGCATTTTCTTAAATTTATTCCATTCAGCATCTGGTTGAGTTATCTTTATCTTGGTGGGAATGTACTGGAGACAGGGAAAGATGTAGTAGATTCACTATTGCCTTGTGAACCCATAGTAGGCCACTATAATTGTGTTGTAGTTACTAAGCAACAGGTATTTGTAAAGTTGTATAATATTAGCAGGAGTAATTGCTCTCCTCTACCCATTTATAGCTAGAGCATGCTCAATTGAGTATACTATGAAAACTTAAAGTTAGGTTTGTGAGGTTATCTAACATAAAGTTTCAAAGTCTGTTCAAGTGCACCCTGAACTGAAACTTTCAATTGTCTCTGTGTGTTATTATAATATGTGCAGGGATAGTGGCCAACCCTAGCCAAAGTCTCTTCACCTATGGAGCTAATGGAGATTGGGAGTTCTACTTTGATGTCGACTATGTTCCAGCTTTTGAGCCAGAGTTTGCCAATGCTGAACTGGAGCAAGAAGCAATTGACATTTGTGGAGATAACAAACTTTGTATATTTGATATTGCCACCACTGGAGATATCAATATTGGCAGTAGCACAATGGAAAGTGTAGAAGTGCAAGCTGTGCTGAAACAGCAATTTGTGCCAAGTAATAATTGAAAGTTATACTCTGTGATAGGAATTTCTATTTTTATATCTACTTTTTATTCTGTGTAGTTGAATTTGTTGAATGTAGTATTAATTTTTTAAATTCTTTCTTTCTAGGAATCTGTACCCCGTCCTGTGTTCATGGAGCTTGTATTGGTAATAACACATGCCATTGCAGTGAAGGATATCGTGGTGTAACATGTGCAACAGAAGGCAAGTGAATCAGCTAATTGATTCCATTTATTTTTATTTGTTACACTTTTTAAACCAGTTTCTGAAAGTTGCGATCAAAATATTTGTGAAAATGGAGCTACTTGCAAGATTCTAGCTGGAGATTACATTTGTGAATGCCTTCAAGGATATGTTGGAGCATTTTGTGAAGAAAAAGGTGCTTGCTATGCTATTTTATTATGTCACCTTCTTGCTGGCTAATTAAATTCCTTGTTTTATTAATGTTTTTAGAGACAGTTACAACCGTGCTCTATCCTTCTGCTCTTCCTGTGACTTCTATAACGGCTGCTGTGATTGTTGCAGTACTTGTTATTGTTTGTATTGGCATTGCTGCAGTTGTAGTAATTTTGTGTTTAAAGCGCAAAAGAATGAAATCAAGCACTTTGGAAGTGATTGAACTAAAGGAAGAGCCAGAAACAAAGGAAGTAGTCATCACTAATGAAGAATAACTTACATACTGAACTTAAGCCATTTTATTTGTAGCTGTTTTGTCAATAGTTGTTAGATGAATAATAATATTTGTTATTGAGTACTTACAAACGCTAAGAATATCCAATAATGGGCAAATTTATTTCATCATGCGTGAATTAGCTAGTATATTACATTGTTGTAGGATAGTTAGCTATATACCCACCATTATATTAAGTGCAATTGGAGGGGAAAATATTGTTACTACACATTTTATGTGAAGGTAAATCCTCATTAGCTAAAGTGACGAGTTCAATCCGCAACTTGCAGAGTTTAGGGGCTTTTTGGACTCGCCTCCTTTAATACATGCAGTTCCCACAACTAATGCTGGTAGATTACATTTTTAAATCAATAACAAAATGATTTAGTTACATATGAAGCACAAAATAATGTATAGGAGCATTCATAACTTTATTTGCAGTCAATGAATCTTTATAAATTATTTCCAAGTAGTCAATGCATTTGTCAACAATAGCTGAAGGATACTGAAAAGTATTGACTTGAGTCAAATTCCACAGTAATAATTTCTGGTCCTCTTTAGAGAATCTGTCTTGCAGGGCCGTTCTAAGGTCAAAGGAATACGACTCAATGTTTTCAGAAAATGAAATGTCCGATGTCTTCATAATACTGCGAAGTTTGGATGGAAAACAGACATCATATTTAAAGTGTCGATACCAAAATCGAGAAAATAACTCCAAAAATGGCTTTTGGTCTCCAAGACTGATGAACATAAGTCCTTCAAAAGAAATGAGTATGATAATAAAAGCTATAATGTTAAAAGCATTCTACTTCAATTATTTACACATCTAATCTTCCCCACCCAGTAAGGTGCTAGCTTGGCAGTCTACAAAATAAACTTCCTATCAACAACTTTCCTGTAGCTACCTTGGTGTATGAATTGTCATGCCTCTTATCTTATAACTTGATGCAACTGAAAGAAGACAAGACAATCTTGCAATGTCAATGCCCGAGATTGATATCCACATGTATTGATCCGCTTCCACATGATGTTTGCCACATTCAATGATTGTATTCATTAAAATAAACTTCGAAGGCTGATTACTACAGCTATTATAAATTCATTATCATGAACATTGTCTTTATAGCAAGACTTTCTCAGTCAGAAATATTTATAGCTATGTAACATGCATTTTAACTACTCCATGAGCGTCTATATTGCATGGGGAAATTACCCACAACAGTATTTTACAATGTATATTGCCATATATAGACATTGTCTTACCCTCTGGAGATGTTAGCTTCCTACACATATCTAAAACTTTATCAGGTGTTTTGATGAAGTAGAAAGAACTGATTGACAGAAAGAAATCAAATTTCACCACCTCATCCACCAATCCTTCCTGAATGTCTTGGCAGTATATTTTGCTCGTTACAAAGTCTAAGCTGCCGACATTATCTTCAGCAGCTTGACATACTGTATCATCAATATCCACTCCGACATACTCCACTGTAAGGTCTGGAAACTGGTCCTGGAGCTTGGATAGCCATACTCGATCCAGTTCTCCAGTACCACAACCAATACTGCACACTCTCAACGGTGTAGCTACACTTCTTGATGCCAACAAAACAGATAGTGTTCTCATAATTTTTTCAGAAACAATTTGGACTTTAGAACTTATCTGCACAAGATATAATTGCAATATATAGCTGCTATAATGGAATAGCTATCTATATAGAGACTGGGTTACCAGAGCGTAATATTTTGTTTTGAGCTTCAAGTTAGGAGAAGAAAGGAATGGAAGCTGGTCGTCTGGAATTGATTTTAACAATTCCTCCAACTGTAGCAGGACGTCTCTTGTCTGTAGTTTGGTGGTCATGACGGGGCCCTCAGCCTTCGCGTGTTCTATCACGCCTCAGCCCCACCGGTCAAAACTTACGTCTGGGGTTGCCCACCCGTTACCTTCCCACTTTATGTGGGCGTGAGGGGTGGGAGCAAAGGGTCTGGTGAGAGCTATTCGTACTCACCTACATACGTGACGTCAAAGGTGCGTGTATGGTTAGAGCTATTCGTACTCACCTACATACGTGACGTCAACATGGTGCGTGTAAAGTTACAGTGAGCGTTTGTACGTCATGTCTTACGTGCGCACGCACAGCTCTACTGCGTTAAAAAATAATAGGACGCAGCACTTTGCTTGTGAAAAATAAAAGTTTTCTACAAACAGAAACCAGAAGAATAGTAATATATCTATGGAAGCAATGGTTTTAATTAAATTAAAAAAATGCAGGAAGAGAGGTAAATCTTGTCATAATTGTCAACAGAAAGGAAAAATATTAGCTATCAAGAAGTATAACAAAACAAATACACAACTGAAGAATATGGGGAGATTTGTAGCAATCAATCTGTGTACTGCCTAGTCCATTTTCTTGTATAGGCAAAACTTCACTATCGTCATCATCATCATCATTATTATTTATTATTATTACTGTCATTATTATTATTATTATTATTACATTATTTTTTAGTTTTTCAAATAACAAAGGTAAAGGGTCGGCAACACCAGACTACCCAAAAAACAAACAAAAAACTATGACCAAGCACGTGACGACCTTTTACCCGCTGGAGTTTTTTCATCCAGCCAATCTACCGAGTCACAACTGCGGTATATTTGTGAGGAACATTGTGAAGGCCTTACATGATAACCAAGCTAGCCAGTGGGCAACAGGCTATAGTTTGTTCATAAATGAAGTATAATAAATATTGCCTATTTATTTGGAATTATATCATATTCACATGAGTCTATCTTTTGTTATTATTCATTAGCTCGAAATTATTAGAATTAGCTATTCTTTTAAAAAATTGAGTTATTATTCCAAAAGAATAGTATATTATTCTAGACATTTTCACTATTATTCTACTTAGAAATAAGTGAAATTGAGATGATTGCAGTATAGCTAGCTGTATAGAGTTAGTAGGTTATGAAATGAATGAGTACAACTATCAATATCTTACTCAATTATCAATATGAAGGATTGTATATAGCTAGCTAATCTTACAGTGAAAACCTTAAATGTCCTGTACAAATGTTCAATGAATGGGGAAAAAATGCTCTGCTGCAGCTGAAAAAAAGTTCAAATTTTGAGAAACCTTACAAAACATTTGGGGGAAATGTGGATTAGGGTATTAAAGAATTTTAATATGCTCAGCAGTGGATCCATAATATACATTATTTTGTCAATTCTAATGCAGTATGATTGTTGTGTTGCTCAAGAAGAGACTCTATTTAGCACAACTTAGCCTGACTGACAGATCTCCCAGCATTTCAAGCTTTCTTTTTTTCATTTTGGAAATACAATTACAGAGTGGCCAACACTAACCCAGTTGCTTTAATTATAAGTAATGAAGATCTACCTCATAATCACATTTCTACACATGTTTATGTCCTTTGTTGTAAAAGAAAAAGAGAACATAAAAAGCACTATTGTATTCTTTTATAATTTAGGATAATATGGACTGATTATTCTCATTTCCCCTTTATTATTATCCTAAATACCCTTATTATTCTAGAATTATTCCACTATGCTATGCCATGTCTATTATTCCAGAAAAAATGCTAGCACAATCTGGCTGTGGCTATGCATTGCTATCTGAAATTAAACATGTTGTAAAAATCATTGTCTACTTTGCTCAGCTTCCCAACCAAGTCAGTACTAATAGACCAGTAAATAGAAATGGGCTTTAAAGAGATTTCAAAATTTATTAGGGTACTAAGAGTCAGTGTAATTACACCTAATCAATATCCATTTATACAATTGTTGTATCACTACTCAGGTAGCTGGCACGACCAGGAGTAATGGAGTCTAGACGCCTGCTATTCTTACACTGCACTTGTCAAGCTTCCCACAAGCTACCTTTTTGAACTGTAGCTAACTGCAGTCATCAGACACTATAGTAGACAAAACTCTGACTGTCCTCCTCTGTTTTACACTCAATATTTATAGCTATGGGGATGATATCATACGAAGGAGCGCTTTGCAAAGAAGTTAAAGAGAGACGAACTGTTGCTTAAAATACATGGTAAGAGGTTTTCATCTCATTTGCTGGGTGAATAGGAGACATATGGCTCCTATTTATAATTGCTCTAGGATATTTACATCTATTAATAAAATATTTACAGATATATTATTTTAAATGATTGTTCCTAGATGACCCCGCTTATCTTAAGTCATTTGCAAATTTTAGGCTAAGTTGCTTTGTTTGTTTCCAGTAGCTAACCTGGATTATTATTTTGTTGTGTAAGTAATGACTGAAGCTGATGAATATATTATTCATAACCACTACAAAATAATTTATTGGCTTATTTAGCTTTTTAGAGGGTACAAATTTTCATGTATAATATTAATATTTGGGCCCTGGGGTAGCTTGCTATCAGGACTTGTAGATTGTATAGACACAGCTGTTATTCAACATATGGGGTCAGCTTCTCAGGCTAACTGGCACCTTTACCCTTTTTAGTGCTTTGCTTATTCACTTTTAGGGTGTAGCCACCCAACTTTCTGATAATTCCGAGATCATGCAATTCCTATTATGGGAATTCCATTATTTTTTTAAACCGGGAGAATATTTTTTTTGTTCAGCTTCTTAGCCATTTAGATGAAAAATAGTAAGAATGATAAATCTATATTACTGTGAGTGTAATTATACACCAAATCAATAATTCGTCATACAAGTCCGTAACAATGAAGACATGTGCTTTCTGAGATTGTTATATAGATGTGTATTATTATTAATGGAATAATATCAATTCTTTCTAGTGTTTTTCACGTTATGTATCACAGATTTTTCCATTCATGTTTGCAATGATGACATTATTTTAGCTGAGGAATGCTACCATCATTACCAACTCCATTGATAGTCTCAGTGATCCAAGAGCAAAGTTTATAGTGAGAGAATGTGGAGAATGCATGCAGTGGTGAAGAAATGAAATGTTTGCTTGTAGAGCAGCTAGGATTCACATGTGCCTTGTGCAGTCATACGTATTTACAGCAATGACTAATACTGGTATGTTTGAAGTAAATACTACTGTCAAATGGCAATCACTATAGGGTTGTATTGAAAGCAAAACATGTAGTTACATTATACTCCTCTTTTTAGCCAGTATATTTAGCCATTGTAAAGTTTAGTAAAAAAAACACATTGCAAGCAATTGTATGCTGAAAGCTTTACTTGTCTCTGTGATAAGTTCCAGCACTTTAATAAATGATAATTTTTGTATTAGCTTTCTTAAATAATAATAATACCAAAATAAATAACAACCAAAAAATATGACCTAAACATTTTTATAATATTGAGGTTTTAGGTTCAATATACATTACCCTTATCAGTTCATCACACGGACCTGATTACCATGTATTATAATATACCTATATAGGAATTGTGACTTCATAATTGCAGTTATAAGGTACATTTTGATAGTCGATAAGTGACAATTTTTACTGTAAGCTCTATTCTACAGCTAGCTCATAAAAGGACTACTATAGCTAGAATTTGAAGAAAATCAGCAACAGGGTTCTAAAAAATTCTGTTTTAGTGTTGACTACAATGTCATATAATTGTACTGCTGGTTTTTCTCAGTCTTAATGTTTACGCTTCTCTGCCCTCTGACTGACATCAGTGAACTGCCCTGGTGAAGAATTTAGAGCAACTAGCTATTACAATAATTATATTCATAGAGGGACATGCTTGAAAGTATTGCCTGAAGCCTATCAAATGTCACAGGATTTGCTGCTTCATTGGTTATGAATGTAAAGAATTCAGAAAAGGACAGGCACACAGACTGGGAGGTCAAACCTCAAGTTACACTCCTAGGCAGACACACAGAGCAAAGGAATGATTCCAATTTTCCCTGAATAGCCCATATAGTGTTTACTTTACTCAATCGTTCTTTCATCAATACAGTTTGTCTTTCTATTTATCCCGCTAGTACAGTAGCATGTACTCTCTGTCCTACGGCTTCAACCCGTATACATATTGTATGCACAACACAGTGCCGCTGGAGTTCTATTTACTATACAGTCTGACTACTCCGGCAGCCACAGTTCAAAAGATAGAATTTATTGGCGATTTGTGGGAAGCTTGACAACTGTGTGTGTGGGAGAACAGTGGGCGTCTTCATTCCGTTCACGATTCATTCATTTCCTGAAGCGATACAATTTACTCGAAATTGCTGTAGCTATTACACATCCTGCCAGCAAGCATAGGAAAAAAACAACAGAAAAAAGGCTACAACAAACAGACGCGGTAAATCTATTGGTCTTGGGATTACGATTTGATTCCTGGAATGAGCTCTGAGATATCTTTGAAGACTACATCTTTGATTCCCTGTCTATTGGCCTTAACGTGGATAGGGAGCAGTGGTAAGTGTGTAGTTAGCTATCCCCTGGGTTGGTTGACAGTGGATTCAAAGTCATTTAACTTGAAAGATATCAGTCTTTCTTACAAAACACATCATCAATATTTATGTAAACATGAGCTTGTAAACAAGCTACTGTTGACAGAAGGAGATTAGTCACTACTAAACTCATTTCGTTAAAGAGCAGCCTAGTCAGTCAAGACAAATATTGGTAGCATTTTGTATCCAGTCATAGAATATGATAAGCATAATAAGGAAGACAAATTGAATATTTCTGTTATTAGGGAAGAATGTATGTATTACTAGTTTTGCTTTCATAATGTAGTGAGTTGGTGATTAACATAGGTATAGAATGGCATGCCTACCATTCCAAGATATATCAGTAGATGTCTGTTGTTTCTAGAATCTGAAGAACACTGTAATATGAGCCTGTATTATTTTGTACTTATCCATTAGATTGGTTATTATTAGCATACAACCTCCTCTCCCTATCCAGTAACCTTGTCTCCTCCAGTTTCCTTTACTACACTAACAATCTTATATAAGAGGTCATAGCTATCACTGACGCTTCATTCTCATTACAATAAATAGTTCTGAGTTCAGTGGTACAAGAATATGCAGTTACAGTGACATTTAAGCTTTGATTGCTCATTCATTCATATTACTTATAGAACTAGCAAAGTATTTTTTTTTTTTAAATTCGTGCTTCATGGAAAAGCTTATCAAATAGACAAATTTTCTCATGGGTGTTTTTTTCTTAGCTATGTTATAACTTTTAAATAATCCAGTGATTCTGGGGCTGAAATAATTATAATAATATAAGTTTTCTCTGCTTCAACAGCTAATAGTGTAATAGAATACTTGCATGTTGACATCACTTATTTCCGGCCACGCCCACTTATGGTATCACTGCCCTATTTCATTTATTATTCCTTTGCTTCCTCATCCAAGACCTGAGCATAGAGATGGTAATTCTCCATAAAAAAGAAAAAAGAAAACTGAACTTGGCTTACCAACTAAAGGAATTTCTGCCAAAAAGAAATGGAGGAACTCATTATAACTTAAGTTTTATACTGAATTTACTAATTACAGCACTTAAGTATTCTGTAGGTTTTATGAACTCTTACTTTCTGCAGCAGGTCAGCTTCTATTGGGATTCTAAAAATTCTGAAAATGTACTGAAATGAGACATTTAATTCACCAATGGACAAATTGTTATGGTTTTGTATGACTAAGATGTGTTAGAAAAGGATGTAAAACCTAATATCTTAATCAACCTCTGCAAACCTTTTTAAACTAAACTTCAACGTTTCTTCAATTTCTAGAACTAATGACCTTTCAATTTTTTTCTGTTTTCTATCTCTAAACTGGGAGTAATTATCTCATTTGTATTTGTATTTTCAGTTTCTTTCTTAAATAATGAACAAACACAATGGTTATCAGAAGGAGTGAATTCCTTTCTTTTTAAAAACAGAAAAAATTTACCAATTTATTACACTCGAGTGAACACAATCTATGTTTTTTGGTATTTTTATAAGATCCTGGAGCATAAGAAGTGTAACCACCCCTCAAACTTTTACTGACATTTAGAACAGTACAAGCTGTGGTTACAACAGAGTAGCTAGTTCCCAGAGAACCAGCAACTTCATATCCTAGCTAACCCTGAACCATGTCACTTCCAGGAACAAACCACCACAGCAAGTTCACTATCTCCACCTAGCAGCAACTCTTAGTATTGGTTCTGAGAAGAACCAGCAACAACACTACTTGTCAATGAACTCGGAGACGAACTATCTAGCACACAAATTTTGCCTCCTATTTTTTTCACAACACCCTAAGAACAGGACAAAGTTTAGATATAGTATGCTGGAAATGTCCTGATCTATCCATTTCTGTAATTTGGTATTTCTCCTACAGGCTATGAGCCCTGATGCGGCAAGAAACAGAGTCATCAATAGAGTAAAACTATGGTAAAGGTAGGTCAGTGATACCGTAGGTGGGCATGGCCCGGATATGTGTGATGTCATCGTGCAAGTCCTCCATTAGATCTTAACCAGATGCTAAGACCTCTCCTGAAAATTTTAGCATAAAGTCGGGTTAAGTTTTAATTAAATATAATATTATATTGACATCAAGAAACTGAGAAAATCTGCTATTAAAATTTTTACGCTAGTACGATTCCACAGTTTCATAAATATGTTCATATAATACTAACTATTAGGTGATCCCTGATACTACACATTAAATTAGTTTTATGTAACTAACTAAATCTAAATCATAGTTTTTCACATCATTTTTTTGTTTGTAATATTTTTTTTAAATTTCAGCGGACTATGTATCCATTACCTACGACAGCTGCACAAATATGATTCAGTGTTCCTCCAAAGAAAGTGTTGAAGGAGAATGCTATATAGAATACTTTGAAGAAGATGGAGTGACCAACATCACCCTGTCACTCAACTCTGCCATAGAGCCTCCCTCTTTCCTTACACTGGGTGCTACCTACAGATACAATGCCACAATCACGACTAACTCTGAGATAGTATTACTAATGCTAAGATCAACATTTACAGTGAGAGAAAGTGAAGAATGTGACATGTGCAGGAATGATGGTAACTAATAATAATTTAGATATGTTAGGAAAGTTGCTGTATTCTCTGTGGCATTTTGTATGAATGGCCGTAGCCTTCCATTTACAATGACAATGATGGCTTGTTATAGATTGCTTAGTCATAAATAACGGGTTACAATGATATTGAATAGACTGTTCTTGTTTAACCCAAAATAAAATTAAAGGTCCTTGTAATTAAAAAATTAGGAAAAAGCTTAAATAGTTTTATGAACTACATGAAATATGAATTTATTTTTTGGTCTAATATCATCTCCCTGAAACACTCATACATGCTCAAAGGGTTCAGCAATGATGCATATAATTATAAGCATGGGTCTCAGAGTTGTTGTAATGCAGGCATGCCCCAGATTTATAGCATGGGTGTGTGCCTTAATAAACCTAGATAAACACTAAAGTAGCAATTTGAATTAGTTTTTATACCATTACATTAGCTACTCGACGATTGGTGTTATGTTTGCAAAACCATGCATGACAATTGAAGCTATGTTGTATAGCTTGCTAGACCTATACCAGTAGCTAAACATCTCTTGATAGGCATTGCTTCTTCTTTTTTTCATTCTTTATTTCAAGTTCTGGAAAACAAATTTTTTGACAGTATATTTTTGTATCTACATAGGACTACAGCAGTCATGGAGTGAGATATATCACTTTAGTATCAATCTATCAATTATTGTTTACCAAAAGTGTTTATAGTGAAATATAATTATGATACAGAACCTGTCAGACTTTCAAAACTTACTTTAGAAGCAATGAATAACAAGGAAACCCAGCCTCTTTGAATTGTATCATCAGTAATTGGAGGAAATTGCATAAAGCAACTGTAATAATGCCTTGAGTTAAAGGCTAATAACAACTAAGCAATTATGCTCAGTGACACTTGCATTTTCCATATTTGGAACCAAGTATCAGTGAATTCCAGTATAGCTTTGAAAATAGTGTACAATTACTCAGATTACTGCACGATATGTACTTACAGTCTGGCTTCTCCTGTCTTTGTTGTACTTTGCAGTTGAAATGCGAGTAACTGGTGAGAATGTGTCTCTGATAGTTGTTGGATTAATGGTATGGATCATGTCTCTGATAGCAGCTATTATCTTCATAGTGGTACAGCTCAAGTTCATTAATGGTGAGAATAGTAAAACAAAATTTAAATTTTTGTTTGTATTCTGGACATTGATAGAAACATCAGTTGCTGGCATGATGTGGGATGTGTTATATTCCACTATGTGTTTGCTTCTTAAGACTGTTTCTATCTCTGAACACATCTTTCAGCTAGCTTTGAAGTAAAGCAGAATTAAATTTTTTTTGAGCATGGTTTAGATGCCCAGCCATTTTGCATTTGTATCTCAATAAAGCTTTAATGGATTATGTGGAGTTTGGATCATATTTTATTGTTAAAATGCTGCACTCAAAAGTAACCTTACTTTGATTCAGTCCTTGCTGCCTGAAATAATTATAAAAATAGCTAATTTTCTCAGTTCTAACAGCCAATACATGTTTAATTAAAACTTAATGTGACATTTCAACTCCTTTCTTCTGAGGTCTTGACTCCTTCAGAGAAATGTCAGGTTAAGTTTTTGATTAAACATATTATTATAACTGAGAAAATTTGCTATTATTAACATAGTTTGCTCCATGCACTAGCCATTTTAGTGAGGAAATTATACATTAGTGATAACATTCTTCTATGTATGCTTTAAAACTTTGAAATATTATCCACTTTCTGTCTGGAAGCTAATATGTATCTTAACCAATAATTTTAGCCAAATACTAGGCTCCTCCTAGGCTTGACCTATTAGCTACATGCTTGTATACATTCAGTAATATTGTATGTCCTTTTTCCAAAAAAACAAAGTAAAATGTTTACCTAATGTAGCCAACAAAGACTTGGCTCTGTAGATTTCATATACTGAGTCAGGCAGAAATATACTTTAGTTGCTCAAATTGCATTTTAGTATCCATAATAAATATGGTTACTGGAGCTATTATTTCAATACATGCTTTGCTTATTGTATATGTTTGAGCTCTTTGCTGCCATACAAACTATATAATAATACTCGAGTTGAAGTGTTTTGAAATGACTGTGTACAGAAAATCACATCAAATCCTACAGAGTGTCCAGAGTCCTGGGTTTGTGTGGCATCATTGTTCTAGTTGTCGCCGTTCCATTCTGGGTAGCCATTGGTCCAGTCATAGCTACACAAACAGGTAAGCAATTGGTTACTATTCAGATAATATGTTACAATCGAACTTGTTATTATAACTTTCAAAACCAAAGTTATACGTTTTGATAGATGATTATAATGTTATGTATATTGAATATAAGATGAATCAAAATAATCTACAATATTACGTTGTGGCCAGTATTTCATAGGAGGAATTTTAGTGTATCAAAACATACATATAATAATACGCTTGTGAGTCAGTAACAATGACGACCGACGACGGTGTGTGTGTGTGTGTGTATTCATGAATAATTCATGAGCGTACAGTTCGGTAAAGCATCGTCAACTTGTGTTAGGTAAAGTATCGCCACATTCAGTAGAACGTGCTGGTTACTTCTAAAAAGCGGGTGCAATAGACAATGGAAGGCAGCGTAGGTTTCAAAACGGAAGGCGAAAGTACGGAAGAGAAGGTAAAAGATGATTAATCGTAACTGAAAAGCGGATGGAATCGGTGAGATAAGGGGTGTAGGCTTATAATGGAAGGGAAGAGAAGGCAAAAAAGGCAAGCAATTAATTACAACTAAAAGCGGGCGGGGAATAGTGTTCAAAAGAAAGGCTAAAGTACGAAATAGAAGACAGAAGTTTCTCAAAGTAGGAGAGAAATTCAGAAGCAGGAGAGATAGACAGGAAAAGGGGGTTCCATGACTCAAGAACTAGAGGTGAAGATAGGAGAGGTGGGGTAGAAGAAAAGCTCAGATAGCTCAGAAAAAAGAGAGTAGGGGAGGGAAACTTATGTAACCTTAACCAATGGTAGAGAATCATAACTGAGCAAGATAACTTGTGCTACTACATTCTTACTTTGCAATAATACAATTGCAATGGCGCTTGACATATTATGTCAAGCGCCACTATGTGGCGGGGTACTTGCTAGTTTTATAATAATTTGTTACTTGTGCTGCAGTTAAATAGTTTAATAAGCATTCTGTGAACCAATAACAGTCTTATTAGGAGGACTAATTATTATTGTGTGAAATATTGTACAATGAAGCAGTATTGACAGCAACCTATACTTGAAATTTAGACTTAATTCCTGGCTTCTTAGGATTGGCCCTATAACCTCCAGTACACATGAACATAAATTGTATTGTAAGAAAATAGAGTATAATTTTTGGTCTAATAGCTACAAAAGAACATATTCCTTCTTGGCTAGTACTTCTCTAATAACTGTCAAGGCAATACTGCTGTCAAGTAATACGTGATTTATAACCACATTATAATCTACTAAAAAAAAAGTGTGAAGAAAGTGAACTAAAATCTAATATACATTTGCAATAATTATAGTCTGAAGGCCATCTTCCTCCATCTCAACTATATCATATGGCTTTTTCAAGCTATCTTACCTCACAATGTTCAGACTTGTCTGTGTAGTTTAGTACTCAAGTGAAGAACTTGATGAGAGCCATGACCTTGATTTATCAGGATTAAAAAAAAGAGAGAAATAAAGAAATTAACATTTGAATGGTAGCTAGATTGCCAAAATTCTTGACTTAATCTTGGTATTAATAAAAAAAAAGTTGACACTTTGGACAACATAATAATGACAAAATATTATATACATATTTTAGTACCAATTAGCATGTTTTATCACTTTGCCTCTATGTTGCATTGACAGATTTGTGTGAGTTGGCATGGCAACAAGCTCGTACAGGAATCATTGCCTGCTCATTTTCCCTGAGTGTGCTCAGTATGATACTCACCTGCAACTCCCTAGTCTTCCTGGTTTATTCATACAGACATAGTGAGTAGTAGAAAAGTACTATGAGTATAATAGTTGGTAGGTAGAGGGTAATCATAATCTAAATATCAATGTATATATTGTGTACTTTGAATACTTCGTTTACATAAATAATTGAACTCATAAGTATAACCATCATATTAGTTAAAGTTTATATTGGCATGCAACTACAGTATTTATATTATAAAATTAAGATTACTTGTAACTAGCATCCAGATTTTTTCCAATATGGCATTAGAACAAAGTGTCATCTTTTAATATGGAAACTTAGCTTAAGTGTAATTGCAAATAATTATTTAGTGTATTTCTTTAGTTTACAGAAGACTAATCTAGTGTCACAAACTTAACTAATGTGTACTCATAAATTACAAAAGAAATTTCTATGGGATTCCCCTATAATAAGTACTTCCTTTATAACAGTATGTTTAGAGAACCCCTATGTATGTTATGCAGTAATACCTCTGTTAAAGAAGCATCCATCTATAATACACCGAGAAGAGATAGTAATGGAGAGAAGAAGTACATATAGCAATCCTACCGGAGGGGAAGACTTTACAAATTTCACTATCAAAGCTAACCCAGTGTATGGCTTTGACCTGAACACATCTTCCTCGGAGTCATCCAAGATTGAAGAAGAAGCCCCCATGGATATTGTGGGACACACTAACATTAAAATAGAAGATGCAGAGACTGATAATAAACGTAAAGCAGCAGTAGTCGAGGAATGTAAAGATGCTGAAATTATTGGCAACAGATTTGCTTCATAGACATTGTTCAGATACCATTTAATAGTTCACATTAATTTCTTTTTTTTTTTGAATGTAAAAACAACCTATAGTATTTCTGTCTTATGGCTTACACCTGCAATGATGCTAGAAAGATACTGGTAACCTATAGCGTTGATTTTGTGGGATCTAGCTAAAGGTACCTCTTGTGCATTAAAGGAACAATACACAAGTAGCATGCAAGTCACTATTCAGTTATATAAAATAAAAAAAAAAAAAAACAAAACAAAAAAACAATAGCTATATCGCGCATTTTAGGATGGTATCTTGTTATAGTAAAAAGTCATAGACCATTAATTGTCACCCAACTTTCTTTTTTTGTCTCTAAGTAAAAGTACCTTTTTACTTTTTTCACAATTGAAATATTATGTCTTTTCACAGCTATAGCTATAACAATCTCGTTTATCAGCTAAAAATAACTGAATTGCTATTAAAAAATAAATTTAGCTACCCTAGTTCAATAATAGACTTGCTTAAATCATTCTTCTTTGATACTTTGATCTAATTTACAAGATCAAATGCAACACTATAGTAACTGTGAGTTAATAGCTATAGAGCATTCAAACACTCTTCAGTTTGTGTGTAGGACCAAATAATTTTTTTTCTGTTACATCATACTATAAATACTGTGATATCAACTTTAAAAACGCTATAGCTGACGTTTATTAGACTTAAACAAGCTGAAACGTAAGAGACTTCTTGCTGTTTCATCACAGCCACAGCCGGTCGCGTTAACCACACCCACTAGCCTATAGTAAAAGATCGCAAAAAATTTAATGATTTTGACATCCCATTACAAAGTCGTCTTAATCTCGGCAAATAAAATCACAACTTGAAATTGATGCTTCACCTATTATTCAAAATAATTCCTTTGATTGTTATTTTCTAGCTATACTAAGCCTTGCGCAAGTGCATTGGAACTTCGAGCTTACGCTAGTAACCTAGTATATAGAGTCGTGAACACTCATAAACGCTGTCATTTTTTTATGATCAATTTTGGCTTACTTGGGTTTTCAATAGCTGACTTGACTGCATTTTATTTTGTACATTTCCTCAAGTAACACTTGGTTCAGACTACGGAAGGTGGACGATTACGGAATGACGACCCCTAACTCGCGTAAACTGTACCTCAGTTGCCCTTCGACGTCCATACCTTGTCCTCAAGTTCTAGGATATACTCTGGGGAAGACGCTGGGTAGTGGAAAGTTCGCCAAGGTCAAAGCGGCTTGGTCTCCCTATGAACGTCGAATGGTAAGAAGTGCAAATTTGTGCTAAATGTTTAAGTTGGTCAATTTTAGATGTGATTATTTATTAATAATTATATATATTTAATTATTTATTTATTTATTTAATTCTTTAATTAAATTATTGTCTAGATTGCCATCAAAATAGTCAACAAACGCAAACTGGACCAGGGAGATGTGAAGAAGTTTCTGCCTCGAGAAATCTCCACTCTCCAGAAGATCTCCCATCCTAACATCATCAGCACTTTCCAGATTGTGGAAACAGAGCGCTACTGCTTCATTGCACTGGAAATTGCTGAGAATGGGGACCTTCTGGATTACTTCAACTCTAGAAGACATCTTCCAGAGGAAGAGGCGAGGCACGTCTTCCAGCAAATGTGCCAGGCAATATCGCACATCCATTCCTTAGGTATTGCACATCGTGATATCAAGATGGAGAATGTATTCTTCAACAGAAACATGGATGTGAAATTAGGCGGTGAGTGTGGTTGAGTGTCAAATATTATTACATTTAATTCATTGTTTATTTATTAGATTTTGGATTTGCTTTGGAATCTCAAAGCGACTTTTGCTCCACTCCATGTGGATCGTACAGCTATGGGGCTCCTGAAATAGTTCTCTCACCACACCCATACTACAATCCACAGTTAGCTGATTCATGGAGCATGTAAGTTATATAACCTATCTTTTTCATGTCTATGATATGATTATTACTTCCCTTACAGGGGCGTGCTTCTGTACGCCATAGTTATGGGTTATCTGCCATTTGGAGATGACAACCAAATCATTAATCGCCTCTGCAATTATCATCACGTGCCTATGGAAGGCAATCAGATATCTGACGGTAAGTCAATACAGGTATTAATTTATAACCACATTATTGTTCCTATTATTCCTTCAGAATATGAACAGTTGGTACGATCCCTTCTCACTGTAGACGTAACTGCTCGTCCGCTAATTGCGGAAGTCTTGTCTCACATGTGGATGACGAGTTTTCCATCTGTTCGTCCGTCATGGGAAGGACCATGTGGAGGCAAACATACTGTAAAAAATTCCCTTCCCTCCATCTTTCATAGTGTGGATTCAAGTACTCACTGCTATGACGTTGAGGTTCACTCCCCACGTTTACCATCCAATGATCAGCAAGATACTATGAATGCTATGGATACAACTGATCCTGAAACAGCTTTACCTGTCAGAGAATCATCAGGTTCAGAAGTGCAGGAGGAACATCACATCCCAGCTAACAACACAATTCTATCTGTTTCAGTTTCATGCTCAAAGGAGCATGTTAGCCATTCTTTGAATACGGCTAACAACTGTCCTTCACTTGCTGATGAACTAGCTTTCTCGGATGAACCTAAATCGATCAACAACCCTTTACCTGAGTCAGCTGCAAGCACAACTCAGCTAGTTAAATCAACATCGTTGACATCAGTGAAGCCAAACAGCCTTACTTCAGATGAAGCTAGCAAGATAACAATGTGTGCGGAATCAGATTCATCAACGTCAGAGGAGCAGGACCATCTGAAACTATCAACCAATGCAAATCTTCGTGCAAAATCAGTGCCATCCACCTCAGTGGAGCAAAACAGTCATCCTTCAGAATTAATTACTGATGCAGCTCAGACAGCTAAACCACTGTCCTCTACTTCCATCAGGCAGGACAGCCATCAAGATAATTTTGCTGCCACTACAACTCTACTGATAAGATCTGAGTCATCTACTTTGGACAACTCTTCTTCTGCTTCAAATATCAAGACAACTGCGTCTGAACAGTCAATCTCATCAGCTTCTATCAAACATACTGACCATCCTGCTGGTCCAGCTAATAATAATCTATTCCTTGCTGACAGAGTCATCGCCTGTGCTTGAGCAAGATAATTCACTTGGTCAAGCTGACAACTCAAGCCAGCCTGCTAGTAATGCAACTACACCAGCTGTGCATGGTGAGAAGTCACCTAATGCAAGATCTAGACACATGCCACGGAAGAGGCGTAACTTGATATCGAGATTACAAGGTGCAGTTTGCAGAAGAATTTTCTCATCCTTGAGAAGAAGGTTCAATGTTCCATAGACTTTTATTCCTAAATTTTATAAATATTAATATTATTAATAAAACATCAACAACAAAAACATAAAGATTCTTTTTTATAGAAGTAACTGCATCCTTAATGAGTTATTATTGAGTATATAACACAATCTACAGTGACAGACCAAGAAATTTCATAAGGGGGGAGGGCTTCTCTGTAGTGATAATCATAGTCACCTGTGTAATCTTTGAAAAGTTTAAATTTAAGATTTACCAACTGATTGATTTGATTAGTAACTAAAAATTATGGAGTATCAATATAAACTTGCTAAGTATTAATTAAAAAAGAATTCATATAACAAAAATAAGCTATAATGGACAATTATAGCCAATTTATGCACAAAGTAGAATTCTAAATTTTGAGGAGGGGCCTGCCTTTGAAGCTGCTAAGCAGCACTCCAGATTGATTAAGTCACCTGGAATAATCCATAAATTTAAGGGAACGTGGGCTATGCTGTTATACTGTGCAGTAATGATAGTCCAGAGACTGCAGTTGAAGTGGGTACAGTAGATTCTTTAGGTTCATATTATTAACTCTCTCCATCATAATCATGACGCAATCCATTAATATATAAGTACTTATAATGTGTGTAGTCTACTTCGTAAAAGGACAAAATATACAATTCAAAATTTTTATTGTGATTCATATATTCAACCTCGTTCTTCAAATCTCTGGTTGGAAGTACGCCTTAACTGCGTCGCTATTCCTATAACTAGACTCGCTACACTGTCGCTAAAAGGACTCGCTAAACCGAAAATGACAGAAAGTAAACGGAGATAGTGAGAAAGACATAGGGGCTGTGGTGGTGTAAAATAGTTGGTTCCGACAACCGAGTCAAAGCCTACTGGATCCCCATTGATCAACATAGTAACTAGCTATGTGGTAGGAGGGAGAACGGGAGGCTACTACCAAAATTCTGATCAGCACGTAGTCAAGGTTCTTTTGAATAGCTGTGAGATTTTCATGCAAGCGGTACTACTCTACAGCAAGCGGTACTACTCTAGTAAAATGTGAGGGTCTTGGAAGTGTCGTAGCTGGGTAATTAGAGCACTGGCGTCAAAACTTAGTTTCCTGGGTTGATTCCCCAGTGACAACAAACAATTTTATTCTTTTGGCATAATAACACATTTTTTTAGAAAAAAAAATTATCCTAGAAATTTGGAATAATATCTGGAAGGCACTAACCATATCCATAATATTCATGGTAAGATTTACAGTACTCCCAAAATATTTATATTTGCTGTGGGAAAAGTTACAAAAGTAAACTTTCACAACTCTTAATTTGTTTTTGAGAAAGTAAAGGTCAGAAAACATGAGATTCAGTATATCTCTTAAACTCTACCTGGTAGTCATCAGTGCTATAATATTGCCTCCATTAATGTCTGGTGGTAAGTGTATTAATTATCTATAGCACAAGACAATTATAATGTATTCTATTATTTTTTAATATTTGAAAAAAAAAGTTACGAAATTAAGAATATAGTCATGTTGAGCTTATTAATGTAAGCAGGACCTCTCATCTTATCATTCCCTGTGTTTTCGTGTTCTGTTTTGATGTAGCTACCAACAATGGCTATTCATTGACTTCAGATACAAGAGACTTAGAAGGAGGAATTTTTTGTCCAGATATTATGTTGATTCAATTGTTCTGTCAAGCCAGAAATGTCTCAGAAGGTATTGTCAGATGGTTTTATAGCAATTCAAAAGAAAGTGACAATAATAATACAGATCTCACTGCGTACTCACCAGACAATAATCCTTCTTTACCACATAAGATTAATGCTATAGAATCTAATGCTATAGCAGGTGTGGAAGTCTACCTGACTGGATTTCAAAGAGATTCATCAAATTCATATTCTTATAACTCAACTCTATATATAAATACTTCATTGTACAGAAGCCAAGAATACTTGGGATTCACCTGTGGGACCCATTTTATTAAAAGTGAAAGAATTGATATACAATTCAAAATTCAGAGTGAGTTAATGTGAGCTTATCATCGATCGAGAGAAGCGAGCGAGATACTATTAGGGGTGGATAATTAATGTAAAATCGGGTATATGTTATATATGTATTTATGTATGTATGGATGGTACATATGCCCTTTAAACGCGTGCGGTGCAGCTTTTTAGGCCTGACCCTGCTTACTTCTGAGTACAGCTTTAAGTAAGTCTTACTAACTTGGGCTCTAAATTGTGAGATAATTTCTTCCAAACGCTTGTTTTTCAAGTCTCAAAAAGTTACTGCAAACAGTTACTATGGCATTGAAACCCTTTACAAAATGTAATTTGAAAACCTAGTCATTTTTATTTTTGGGGGGGGGGGGGGCTGCTAAATGCCCATTGTTTTGTCAATTGCCACTGGTAGCAAAAAAGCTAAATATTAATACTAAGGGAGCCACCATTATTTGGGAGAAGCTGAGGTAAGTACGTAGTTCCATGCTTTGTTAGCTAAAATTACAAAAATAACTCCGGCTATTTTTTTTTTTGGTAGAGCTGCGAGCTTGTTCACCAATTACTGGTAATTGAGGTAGTCAGAATGGCTTAAATTGGATACTACAGAAGTTTTCAATATTCCTGAAATTGAGGTAAGAGAGTAACTCTGTATAAAGGCCAATTTCTAAATACTTTTTTGCACTAAGCTATAGTATACTATGTAACAGTACATGGGAGCAGAAAGCAGTTTTAAGGTGGCCAATCAAGCGGTCATACTTGCCACACCTACAATATTGGGTGGGGTTTAAATTGTTTAAATGTACTTAATATTTGTGAATAAATGATGTAAAATTGATGAAAGCATGATAAATACTAATCAATCATACCCATTAGCTAATTATACCTTGTCAAGAAAGAATTTTAAGTTTGACAGAATCTTACAGAGCATTCCCCACAACACGGGAGACATAGGCAGAACCAGGTGACACCAGTGGTAAATAGTTTTATGTAACCGAACTAGACAGGCTTGCTCGATATTTGTGCTCAAGCACACCACTCGTATAATAGGCAAGCGAGCGAGACACTTACAGGGGTAACACAATTAAAAATCGGGAATGTGTGTATGTTTATAATATTATATTGACATGCGTATATCATTTTGTGCTTTGACCCTCATGTATTTTTGCGTTAGCTCGGTGTTCGACCCGTCCCAAACTTAACTAAACAGAATCCTCTGGTTATCGATCATTACCCGTATTGTTCTAGAAATTGACTTGTTTAGTGCTTTGAATTTTTATGCTGGTGCAAATAGAAGTCAAGAACTTACGGGAGTTCCATTTCTATTCGAGTTAGTGACGATGGTAAGTTACTAGCTATATACCATAATCCCTATGTAACAGTATTTACTTGAAAATTCATTGCACACTAGACTAACCACAAAGGTAAGCCTTGTATAGGTGTGTTCAGTTAAGTGTGAAAGCATTGTGTGTTACAACTACTGTGTAGCTGATTAATATTACAAGGAAAACGTTTAAATAACTTGACTTATTTTTTGTTGCTTTTTTTCAATTCACACAGTTGCGGGGAGTGGTTATTATGGCATTGAATCCTCTTTGGCGTACGTAATTCAAAAACTCGACTTTTGCTTAGTAGCGTGAGTGTTCGAAGTTTTTTTCAATAGTGTAGTTTTAGGCTTGCTCGCCATTTGTGCTCAAGCATATCACTAGTAACAATTGAAACTAGTTTTCTAATTACACGTTTATTATTGTACATACCAACTTTCATTAACTACACATAGATCCAATATCTCCTTTGGGAAAGAGTCTTGCAGCAACCTATAATGCAAATGGTACTGTACATTCTACAGAAGTATACTGGAAACACGGGAATGTAGGTTTTATATTATGTGTTTAAAAAACACTTTAAAACTTTTTTTAATTGTGTGACAGTCAAATGTGACTCAGAATCTCACCTGCTCCTATGTCTATGTTGTTGAACTACATTATGAGAACTCTACCTCCAGTGGTCTATTGGACTATCACATTATACACTATAGCCACTGCAAGGGTATTGAATGCAACACAACATTTTCTGTAGCAACAGAATTAGATGACTCAGCTGAGTTATGTGTTAAAGTTCTCTTAACTGACTCCAATTTTATATATAATTCCACTAAAGTGACATTCAATGTAACAGGTATGTTGTCTTAAATTAATTAGAGATATGTAGTGCAGGTAGTATTTATGCTGTACTGATGTCATTATGTGGCATTGCAAACGGTCAATTTGTTCTGACTATTCCATCACAAACCTGATAAGAAATTCAACTTGCATTGATAATGTTTTTATCATTTTTGTACGTATATTTAAAGTTCCTTATCACATCAGTGAAGTCATCAGTTATGCTATAGAGACTGCAATGGAGGACTGTTCTTCCCTTTCTGCATTGTTCTGTTTATTTAATGGCGATATCAGAAACTGCACCTTCCAGTGCAGGATTAGAAACTTGGATGGACGTATGGCGATGGAAGAAATTCCTATTAATGCAACTATTGCTATAGAAGAAGTGAAAAAATCTGCTCACTCTAACTTTATTCGTATTTCTGAAACTGAAAATGGTTCAATTTTCTTAAAAGGTTTGGGAGAATGTAATATCTATTCTAGTAAATGGAGTAGTGGTTAAAATGAATAATTAAGAAAAGTTTATGATTTTACCTAAGTACTATATATAACCTATCAAAGATAGTTGTTTCTGTTATTTTAAGTAAAAATTCCATTTATTTGTAGCATATATTACATCAGCAAAAGTAACTCTCCTTGCAGTTGGAGTGATCATTTGCTTCATTGGTCTTCTCCTATTAATTGTGAATGGAGTTTGGATAATAAAGATTGAATACTCAGGTATTAGACCTAGCAATTTTTGTTGTTGTGTGTTTTGTCTGTTTTCAATGGACAATTAACAGCATTACTTGACCACCATTTTTTCATCACAATCTTTATAATAATAATAATAATAATAATAATAATAATAATAGCTGTTTGATTATGTGTGTTTATCTTGTACCTTTTGAATAATGGTTTTGACAAAATGTTTAAAAATAATACAGGAAATAAAAATATTACGTGGAACTAATTTCTATTATTTATGTACATATGTTTTTTTATTAGTTTATGCGCTAGTTAGCTACTCTCATTATAATTATATTACAGGCTAATTAATGTTTAGGCTGGTATTATGTTCATGGAATCATGCAAGTAGATTGACCTAGAGTAGTCTATTGTGACAATTGTATTGTCATTTAGCTGTAGATAAAAATAGCAGATTTCACTTTGAATATTTTATGTTAGTAGAGTCATGATAAGTCAACCTTGAACAAATTGCAGCAAAGTCAAACTCAACTTATTATGTTTTTTTTATTAAGTCCTCTAAAGCAAAAAAAAAAAGTTTTGAGGAATCCTCCTGGGAGAATATGGTGAAAATCACTAAAATGTATAAACTATTTAATACTTTAGATGTATTCTCTCTCTTTCACAGTCATTTAAAACAATACAGAATTAAAAATATTTGGTGTATTGTTTAAAAAATCTGTGAAAGAGAGAGAATACACCTAATGAGTAAAAGAAGGCTGAGAAAGAAATCACTTAATTCTTACTTAATGGATTGTGGTTTTTGGTATTTTTTGTCATATTTTTTAGGAGATATGGGCAAAATAAAAATATGTGAAGTTAACCAATGGATAGCACTTGATGCCTGGTGTACATGTTTTACTAGCAGCTGATATCTGTTGTGCATGAGTTATTTAATTCGTGGTAGAGAAAATACAGGTAAGTTTATTATAATAGTTCCAACTTAAAACATGGGGTTTGGGGTTTTATATTTGTATTTTTGGTTGTTGTTAGTGGTGTTTTTAATGTGTTTCTTTGATCCAGTTTAGCACCACTATTGCACCTGTTCAATACCAGGCACTTTCATCACTGTCTTCCAAACTTTTCTTTGCTTTGACTTATTACTTATATCATTGCCATACACCATTTCTCTCAGTTTTGCTTTATACTGCTAGAAGGGAACAGTGCACCAAGATATTATAGCTAAATATTAGAGTTAAAAGGAAGTGTGTGTTGCCCTTGAGGCGTTTGACTGGTCCCATACAGAGAAAACAATTCTAGTTTCTTTTATAAGCAATGCAAATACAATGGTGAAGTTCATTGTTACAGCTAGCTAAATATTAAGCTTTAGGAGAAGTGTGGGTTACCCTTGAGGCATCTGACTGGTCCCATACAGAGAAAACAATTCTAGTTCCTTTTTTAGCCATGAAAGCACAAATGGTGAAGTGTAATGTTTTGTGCAAGTCATATAATATTATAAAAGCTAAGGAGAGTTGAAGCATTAACAAAGCTAGTTGTGCAATGAAACATGCTATGTCTGGAGATGTAATGCTTCAAGAGTGTCGCTGCAAACAGAGTCACCTCTTTCAAATTGCACAATGATTAACCAAGATGATACAATGCCAATTACAATACCATGTCTCAATCAAAGGGGTAGGAAAAAATAATAATGGGGGTGTGGATGGGGAGTGGGTAGCTGGATATTGTAGCTACCAAGTGTAAAAATGTATAAAACTATAAGTAAGCTCTGTTATATTTTTTGTTTTAGCTAAATGGTAGAAACAAAAAAATGATTTTAAAGGAGACATCCTTCTAAGATGAGTATATATCAAGTCCACTGGTTATACAAGCATGTCTCACGATGACTATACAGAACATGACTAAACATGATAGTCAAGCGAATTATTATCACGGATAATTGAAAAATAGTGCAACTCGGTCACATTTTGTCTCTGACTACTAATTTTAGTATCATAATATTTGCCTATTTAAAAGTAATCTGATGGTACATTAATTTTTAATGTAAGATGTACCAAGACAAATATATGACCAAGAATACCTAAAACCACAAACAGTTAAGTAAGAATTAGTCTTTACTTGTCATTGAGTAAATTTATAGTCAATAGTAGTTTTGAGTGTACTAACTGTAACTCAAATGCTACTATATGATCACAGTTACAATGCTTTTTTTTCTTACCCTTTACCTAATCACATTGTTTGTAAATTCCTAATAGATTCCTGATCAATGAAAAGAGACCAACTCCCAGATGTGTTTGTGCAGTAGTGGAGGCAGACATTTCTGTTCATGTCTTCTGGTTTTGTAATTTATGAATGCAGACTTGTATTAAGAATAGATATAACTAGCTATTATTGCTACAATACTATTAGTACATATTGCGAATAGTCATCTTTCACATTATTTATTTTATCATAATCTCAAACAGAAGATAACTTAAAACTGTTGCAAAATACACAATGTACTATTACATAGACAGTCAGACAGGCTATTAAACATTGTTCATACAACAAATTACTATTATATATTTTGGCTTTGAACCACTATATTATGTCAATAGTACAGTGTTCATGTGGGCTTGCTCCTCACAAATGTTCCCCTAGTTTCACTGCTATCTTATTAAATTCTATAGTTCATTAAAACACGATAGTAATGTGACTAAGGTAACATTTGTAAAGATCAAAACCCACACGAATGCTCTACATTTTACACAATATAGTGGTTCTAAGACACAAATAGTATGTGATGGGTTGTATGTATATTATAGTTCAACAATGTTTTATAAACTGTCAGGATATGCATAGTAAGTATAATTGGATGAGAGATAATATAATATACAGTATAGGGTGGAACTGACTACACTATTGGAAGCATCCTTCACTTCCTGTGCAGTGTTAGTTTCACTCATAAACAATGACAAGTATAGCTGAGTGATTTCAACTAGTGAGTATGCTCACTGGGTCAGTAATGAGAATTATGTTTGTTCAGCCTTGGGACTGTCATTTTCATTATAGTTGTGTGAGGTTGTTTTGGCTGTAGTTAATGTCATTATGGTAAATGTGTGTTCATCACAAAAACAAAGATATTCGCAAAGTTTAATTTCGCTTTATCATTTTCAATATCTTGTCTCTAGTGGATGTCATTGAAGTTCTTTTTATTTTGACAGATTTAAGCTATGGATACATGGAAGAATAATAATTATAAACTCTTGTATGAGTCAGACAAAGAAGTAAGCCTATTTCTGATTTTAATATTTTTAATTAAAAGAATGAAGAGAGACAAAAGTGATTTCATCTGCATTCAGTGCATGATAGATTAAATGATCACTAAATATAGCTTGACTTTTGCTGTAAGTTCAATCAAATTAGGCCTGTATGCAGCAGTGGGGGCTCACAGGGTTCATGAGAAGCTCACTTTTAACATATGATGCAAGCTTAGTCACTGACTTCTTCATTCGTTTAACTAGTTTATGTATACAATGTATCAAATACTATGCATTTATTGCAAACTATATTTATGTAATTAATTTAGGCACTTATATTCTATTAAGCATAAATTTTCAATCTTATCACTATACCATTTGGGCAACTGAGAAGAATAAGTAAAAAAAGAAAAAGAAAAGAACAGTGCAGTAGAAATTTTATGAAATTCAAAAGAAAGAAACTCTCCTGCCTTCAGTGGAATTATTATAAGCTTCTCAAACTGTAACTATCAAGCATTCAATTTCATTTGGTACAGCTAAAATAGGAAAAACAAAACAAAAAACAACAAGAAGCTGTGAGACTGTCTGAAACTTGGCATGGCAGAGAATTGTCGGTGATGGTTCTAAATACATTTTATTGAATTATTAAACGGAATGGTTACACAATCATGCTTTAAAGTTGATGCAGTTGTCACTGTTTTTTTGTAATATATTTGGTAATTGGAGATTCTTTTGAGAAGAAAGGGGGGAAGACTTTTCGCTTGTAATTTGTCTCCCTCTTTGAAACCAGGATGAAGGCTTGGTAAAATGAAATTTATCAAAACAACACTAAAGCTGAGAGCAACTTAAGAACATTTTTTGATGAAAAGACCTTCACTAGGTGATGTTAACTATTGGCCACTTGGGTTCAAGTTCAGGTGGGAACCTCAGGCAGTGAAATAATGGCGTTAAAAAAAAGAGCCATTATAATATAGTATAGGTGAATATGTATGTCTTAAGTATTGGTAAGGGTGTCTTACATGACAGAATGCAATGCTAATATGCCAGTTGAATTCGTACTTGAGATGTAAACACAGTGATCATGTTCTCTTGCCTTCATTTTATGTGAAATTTGAAATTGTATTTGGTGTCAATGGAGTAGCTCATAAATTTTTTGGAGTATCTAATACCCAAGATGAATTCATCTTGTTTTGTATTAAAACAAAAAGACAAAGGAAAGAGAGTTGTAAAATGCTTCCTTCAGAATAAAACATTTCATTTTATGTCAAAGCTATTAATCTTGGTAAGTTGTCCTTCCACTATTTGAACTGACTGGCGACCAGCCAACAAGCCTATGATTAAATCAAGCAAAGGGTGACATAATGAATTGTGTACCATCGAAACATTAATTACTTACCTACCTATATACAACTCTTTCTATAGCCATGGGGGAGGGGGAGGGGTTAGATAGATTGCTGCAAACAACAACTTTTAGGTAAGCCGCCAGAGTCTGCTGTGGTAGACTGTAAATCCTTCAGGTAAATCCTGCCCAACTTGGTCTTTCTTCTTATTTATAAACTTTAATTAGGCAAAATAACTGATCAAAGACCCAGCCGTTAGCAATTGAAATGAGTACAGACTGAAAACATAACGGAAACACGCCACATTTAAGTACAATTTGAAGCCAACTGCGCTTGCGCAGGTGTTGGCTGGCACCCGGTCGTTTTTTTACCCGACCGGATAAACACAATCTATACAAACACAAGCAAAAATGGCTTTGCCTTAAACAGCAGCAGCTGGCTAGCTAAGGGCCTGTGATAGGGTTGTGTGTGATTTCTTGACACTCTGGTGGCAGCTACTCCCTAGTTGTCTCCCTGACATCCTACCACAAAATCCAATCCAACTTCTTTGAGTTAATTTATTGGAGAATATTGCATAAAATTAAAGTAGCTTTATAAAACTTTTATTGCATGAAGTGAAACTTACATTGTGCTATCATTGGAACCAATTCCATTAAATTGTTAATAAAACTATAAACAGAGTCTCTAAAGTTTGCTTGTAGAGTAAATAACCGTAAATGATCTAAAGTTGAAGCATACAGCCAAAATCTGCTATTAGACTCCAGTTAATTAGTTTCAATTGATATTAAAAGTAAATGTTATTACTGGTAATTAGGTTACATTTTTACATTATACATTTTATAATGAATTGTTGTGAAACAATTAGCTATAGTGATAGATTGACTCATTGCCACTATAATTTTTTAAGATTCATTGTTTTCATCTATACTAGTGGTGTGCTTGAGCACAAATGGCGAGCGAGCCTTAAACCACACTATTGTTAAATAATTGATTTTAACGACTAACACTCAAGCTACTAAAGTAAAGTCGAGTTTTTAATTTAAGTATATGCGGTAAAGGGGTTTCAATGCCATAGTAACTGCTCCCCGCAACTGTTTGAATTGAAAAAGCAACAAAATCGAGTCACGTTATTTAAATTTTTCTTTGTGATATTCTTAATAGTAGTTGTAACGCACAATACTTTCACACAACTGAACATACCTACGCAAGACTTACCTTCGTGGTTCGTCTAGTGGACAATGCATTTTTAAGTAAATACTGTTGAGTAGGGCTTACTGTGACAAATAGCGCATTAACTTACCACCGCACTAACTCGAATAGAAATGGAGCTCCCAGCACCCGCAAAACAATTCAAAGCGGTAAACAATTCAATTTCTAAGGTGATACGGGTAATGGTCGCTAAACCAGAGGATTCTGTTAAGTGAAGTTTGGGACGGGGTCGAACGCCGAGCGAACACAAAAATACGGAGGGTCAAAGTACAAAATGACATACATACGTCCAAACATATATATAAACTAGTGGTGTGCTTGAGCACAAATGGCGAGCGAGCCTGATAGTTAGGTAACATAAAATGTTACTATGTTTTAGCTTACTTCATGCAAACACTATAATAGCAGTTATTGACATTTGATTTCAGCAAACAAATACAAAATCACTCTCTTATCTTATTAATGGTAACTTTTGTAGTATCAAACATCAACCATTCTGATAATCTCAATCACCAGTAACTCTTGAACAAGCTCTCAGCTACGATAAAAAATAAACAAGTGTTATTATTTGTAATTTTAGCCAACAAATATGGAATTACTACTTACATCATTCTTGAGTATTGATAACTTCTGTAGTATCAAATTGAAGTTACTTTGACCATCTGAATTACCTTGAATTCTTGACAACAAGCTCTCACCTACAAAAACAAAAGACAATCAATTTTAGCACACAAATACACGATTACTTTCTTACCTCATTTTCTTGAGCAGTGGTAACTTTTGTAGTTGAGCCAATCTGACTATTTGAATTTACCAGTCACTGTTAAAACTAGCTCTTAGCTACAAAAAAGAAAGGCCAGAGTTAATTTGCATATTTAGCTAACAAATATGGAATTGGTACTTATCTCAGCTTCCCTCCAGAAGTAGTAGCTTCCATAGCATTAATACTACGGCATTCTGACTACCAACGGCTCTTGACAACCAACAACCAGCACTCCGTATACCCCCATAAAACAGCGAAGTTTTGAAATTAAGTCTGGAAAAGGGTCTTCAATGCCATAGTAACCTGTCGAATCAACTTTTTAAGTCTTGAAAAGCAAGCGTTTTCGCAGGAATTTTCTCACACTTTGGAGCTTAAGTATAAAGTAAGGCTTGCTTAATGCTGTAGTTTCAGAATACACTGGAGTCAAGCCTAAATAGCCGTGTTTTTAGGAGAAAAAAGTTCCCCGCGCGCGCGTTTAAAGAGCATACGTACCATCCACAAATACATACATATATATATATATATAACATATTATACCAGATTTTGCATTATCCACCCCTAATACTGTCTCGCTCGCTACGCTCGCTCGCCAATAAACAAACATCCCCGATTTTCGATTGTGTTACCCCTGTAAGTGTCTCGCTCGCTACGCTCGCTCGCCAATTATCTCAGTCAAAGATATTTGGTTTTTGACACTTTAAATGAATTTTAAATGGTAAAGAATTGCTCGCTTGTTTATGTAGCCATCACTATGGCAGAAAGTAACTAAAGAAGAACTCTCACGATAACCAATTCTTGAAAAGACATCAGAATTGCCCATATCATAGTCTTTCCAAAATATGATTCAATGTTCAACTGAGAGATTTTGATATAAAAGTATAATTGTATACTGAATCAGTTTTACAAAGGTAGCCGAATTTTTCTGTGCTTGCAAACAACTTCAGAATCGGCTCGCTAGATAGTATTCAGCGATTACAATTTGAGTAAGCCCAGCACGAGTTATTAACAACAAAATATTTCATCCTCACTTTCTAGAAAATAGAATTGAAACGAATGTCTTAGAAGTTCCAGGGTACTAAGCTATCGTCCAGTTAAAGCAATGCGCAAGTGCATAGGAAATTCAAGCATACGACGCTTGTTTCCTAGTATATAAGAGTCGTGGACACTCATAAACGCTGTCGTATTTTTATGATCAATTTGGGCTTACTTAGTTTTGAATTGCTGACTTGACTGCTTTCATCTCTGTACATTTCCTCAAATTTCACTGGGTTGAAACTAGTTGACCACTCTGGGAGTCCAACGATTACGGAATGACGACCTCGAGTAAACTGTACCTCAATTGCCCTTCGACGTCTATACCTTGTCCTCAAGTTCTAGGATATACCCTGGGGAAAACCTTGGGTAGTGGGAAATTCGCCAAGGTCAAAGCTGCTTGGTCTCCTTATGAACGTCGAATGGTAAGAAGTACAATTTCGTGCTAATTGTAGTAGGTCAAATTTTAGAGTTTATTATTGTTTTAATATGTATACATACATATATATATATATATATATATATATTTATTTATTTTTTTTTTTAATTATTTATTTATATTGTTTAGATTGCCATCAAAATAGTCAACAAGCGTAAACTGGACCAGGGAGATGTGAAGAAGTTTCTGCCTCGAGAAATCTCCACTCTCCAGAAGATCTCCCATCCTAACATCATCAGCACTTTCCAGATTGTGGAAACAGAGCGCTACTGCTTCATTGCACTGGAAATTGCTGAGAATGGGGACCTTCTGGATTACTTCAACTCTAGAGGACATCTTCCAGAGGAAGAGGCGAGGCACATCTTCCAGCAAATGTGCCAGGCAATTTCACACATCCATTCCTTAGGTATTGCACATCGTGATATCAAGATGGAGAATGTGTTCTTCAACAGAAACATGGATGTGAAATTAGGCGGTGAGTGTGATTGAGCGTCAGGTATTATTGCATTTATTTCATTTTTTATTTATTAGATTTTGGATTTGCTCTGGAGTCTCAAAGCGACTTTTGCTCCACTCCATGTGGATCGTACAGCTATGGGGCTCCTGAAATAGTTCTCTCACCACACCCATACTACAATCCACAGTTAGCTGATACATGGAGCATGTAAGTTATATACCTATCTTTTTATGTCTATGATATGATTATTACTTCCCTTACAGGGGCGTGCTTCTGTACGCCATAGTTATGGGTTATCTGCCATTTGGAGATGACAACCAAATCATCAATCGCCTCTGCAATTATCATCACGTGCCTATGGAAGGCAAGCAGATATCTGAAGGTAAATCAATACTGGTATTATTAATGTATAACCTCATCATTGTTCTTATTTTTCCTTCAGAATACGAACAGTTGGTACGATCCCTTCTCACTGTAGACGTCACTGTTCGTCCGTTTATTACGGAAGTCTTGTCCCACATGTGGATGACGAGTTTTCCATCTGTACGTCCGTCATGGGAAGGACCATGTGGAGGCAAACATACTATACAAAATTCCCTTCCCTCCATCTTTCATAGTGTGGATTCAAGTACTCCCTGCTATGACGTTGAGGTTCACTCTCCACGTCTACCATCCAATGATCAGCAAGACACTATGAATGCTATGGATACAACTGATCCTGAGACAGCTTTACCTGTCAGAGATTCATCAGGTTCAGAGGTGCAGGAGGAACATCTCATCCCTGCTAACAACACAGTTCTATCTGCTTCAGTTTCATGCTCAAAGGAGCATGATAGCCATCCTTTGAATTCTGCTACCAACTGTCCTTCACTTGCTGATGAACTAGCATTCGTATGTGAACTTATATCGATCAACAACCCTTTACCTGAGTCAGCTGCAAGCACAACTCAGCTAGCCAAATCGGCATCATTGACATCTGTAAAGCAAGACAGCCTTACTGCAGATGAAGCTGGCAAGATATCAATGTCGGCAGAATCAGAGTCATCAACATCAGTGGAGCAAGACCATAATCTGAAGCTATCAACCAATATAAATGTTCGTATAAAATCTGTGACACCATTGTCCTCAGTAGAGCAAAGCAATCAAACTACTGATGCAGCTCTGCCAGCTAAATCACTGTCTTTTACTTCTATCAGAAAAAACAATCATCAAGTTAATTCAGCTGCCACTACAACGCTGCTAACCAGATCTGTGACATCCACTTTAATGGAGCAAGACAACTCTTCTTCAGCTTCGAATATCAAGACAACTGCGCCTGGACAGTCAATCTCATTATCTTCTGTCAAACAAACTAACCATCCTTCTGATCCAGCTAATAATAATCTATTCCTTGCTGAACCAGAGTCATCACCTGTGCTTGAGCAAGATAATTCACTTGGTCAAGCTGACAACTCAAGCCAGCCTGCTAGTAATGCAACTACACCGGATGTGCATGGTGAGGCCTCACCTAATGCAAGATCTAGACACATGCCTAGAAAGAGGCGTAACATGATATCGAGACTACAAAGTGCAGTTTGCAGAAGAATTTTCTCAACCTTGAGAAGAAGGTTCAATGTTCTATAGACTTTAATTCCAAATTTTATGAAACTTATTATTATAAATAAAACAGCAACAACAAAATCATGAATAATATTCTCATACACAGTAATGACTGCATCCTATGAGTTGTTTATGAGTTTAAAAATATCTCCAGTGGTGGATCAAGAAACATCAAAAGGGAGGTTTTCTATTGTGATAACCATACTCACATATGTAATCTAGTAAAAGTTTCAATTTAAAATTTAACAACTAATTTATCTGATTAGTAACTAAAAGTGTGAAGTAATAACTTGTTTGAAAAGTTTAAATTTAAGATTTACAAACTAATCGATTTGATTAGTAAATAAAATTATGGAGTAACGATATCAACTTGCTAAATATCAATGAACAAAGAATTCATATGACAAAAATAAGTTTTAATGGAATACATTTTGAATTATAGCTGATTTAGGCACAAAGTATAATCCAGAATTTGAGGAGGGCCCTGCCTCTGAAGCTACTAAACAGCTCTTCAGATTGATTAAGTCACTATGAATAATCCATAAGCGGAATATGCTGTTGCACTGTGCAGTGATGGTCCAGATACTGCAGAGGGAGGGGATACAGTAGATTGTTTAAGTTCATATTATTCACTCCCTCCATCATTATCAAGACTCAATTTATTAATAGCTATATACTACTTATATTATGTGTGTAGTCTACTTCGTAAAATGACAAAATAAACAATTCAATATTTTTATTGTGATCAATTTATTCAACCGCGAAATCTAAGGCTAGAGTTGTGCCTTAACCGCATAGACTTAGCTACACTGTAGTTAAAAGGACTCGCCAAACCGATTATGACAAAAAATAAACGGAGGTAATGAGAAAGACATTGGGGATGTGCTGGTGTAAAATGAGTTGGTTCCGACAACCGAGTCAAAGCCTACTGGATCCCCATGGATCAACATACTAGCTATGTGATAGGAGGGGGAACGGATAGCTAGGCTGCCACCAAAATTTTGATCAGCACGTAGACAAACTGGTAAAGGTTCACAAGCTTATATCCGGAGGGGGAAGGTGTTTCCGGTCATCACCGGAAAGGTGTTCTGACGGCACATAATAAATGCCTGTGAGACTGCCGCAAGCGAGAGTCTTGGAAGTCCTGGTTGTCATAGCTCGGTGGTTAGAGCAGCGGTGGCTAAAACTAGGCTTCCTGGGTTGATTCCCCAGTGACAACAAACAATTTTATTCTGTTGGCATATAATAACACATTTATTAGAACAAAAAAATGATTCTAGAAATTTTGAATAATATCATCTGGAAGGCCCTAACCATATTCATATTCAGTGTAAGATTTACATCACTCCCAAAATATTTATATTTGCTGTGGGAAAAGTTACAAAAGTAAACTTTCACAACTCTCTTTATTTGTTCTTGAGAAAGTATATGTAAGTCAGAAAACATGAGATTCAGTACATCTCTTAAACTCTACCTGGTAGCCATCAATGCTATAATATTGCCTCCATTTATGTCTGGTGGTAAGTGTATCAATTAATGTTATGAAATTAGGAATATAGTCATGTTGAGCTTATTAATGTAAGCAGGGGCCTGTGTTATCGTGTTCTTTTTTTATGTAGCTACCAACAATGGCTATTCGTTGCCCTCAAGTTCTAGGATATACCCTGGGGAAAACCTTGGGTAGTGGAAAGTTCGCCAAAGTCAAAGCTGCTTGGTCTCCTTATGAAGGTCAAATGATAAGAAGTACAATTTCGTGCTAATTGTAGTAGGTCAATTTTTAGATGTTATTATTTTTTAATAAATATATTTAATTATTTATTAATTTTTTAATTATTAATTTTTTATATTGTTTAGATTGCCATCAAAATAGTCAACAAACGTAAACTGGACCAGGGAGATGTGAAGAAGTTTCTGCCTCGAGAAATCTCCACTCGCCAGAAGATCTCCCATCCTAACATCATCAGCACTTTCCAGATTGTGGAAACAGAGCGCTACTGCTTCATTGCACTGGAAATTGCTGAGAATGGGGACCTTCTGGATTACTTCAACTCTAGAGGACATCTTCCAGAGGACGAGGCGAGGCACATCTTCCAGCAAATGTGCCAGGCAATATCGCACATCCATTCCTTAGGTATTGCACATCGTGATATCAAGATGGAGAATGTGTTCTTCAACAGAAACATGGATGTGAAATTAGGCGGTGGGTCAGGTATTATTACATTTAATTCATTGTTTTATTTATTAGATTTTGGATTTGCTCTGGAGTCTCAAAGCGACTTTTGCTCCACTCCATGTGGATCGTACAGCTATGGGGCTCCTGAAATAGTTCTCTCACCACACCCATACTACAATCCACAGTTAGCTGAAACATGGAGCATGTAAGTTATATACCTATCTTTTTATGTCTATGATATGATTATTACTTCCCTTACAGGGGCGTGCTTCTGTACGCCATAGTTATGGGTTATCTGCCATTTGGAGATGGCAACCAACTCATCAATCGCCTCTGCAATTATCATCACGTGCCTATGGAAGGCAACCAGATATCTGAAGGTAAATCAATACTGGTATTAATTTATAACCACATCATTGTTCCTATTTTACCTTCAGAATACGAACAGTTGGTACGATCTCTTCTCACTGTAGACGTCACTGTTCGTCCGTTTATTGCGGAAGTCTTGTCTCACATGTGGATGACGAGTTTTCCATCTGTTCGTCCATCATGGGAAGGACCATGTGGAGGCAAACATACTATACAAAATTCCCTTCCCTCCATCTTTCATAGTGTGAATTCAAGTGCTCGCTGCTATGACGTTGAGGTTCACTCCCCACGTCTACCATCCAATGATCAGCAAGATACTATGAATGCTATGGATACAACTGATGCTGAGACAGCTCTACCTGTCAGAGTTTATCAGGTTCAGAAGTGCAGGTGGAACATCTTATATCAGCCAGTAATGCAATTCTTCATGTTTCATGCTCATGTTCAAAGGATCAGGTTCGCCATTTTCCTGGTTTTGCTAACAACTTACCTCCACTTGAGAATGAACCAGCTTCTTCAAATAACATTACATCAATCAGCAACCCTTTACCTGAATCAGCTTCAAGTGCCATTCAGCCAGCTATATCTGCATCGTCAATATCACTGAAGCAAGACTGCCTTACTCCAGTTTAAGTTAGCAAGACAACATTTCCTGCTGTATCAGATTCATCAACTTCAGAGCACAATCTGGAATTATGCTACAATACAACTGTTCCAACAAAATTAGTGCCATCGGAGCAAGATCACTACAAAAAAAGTGGAGTTTCCTCATGCATGATAGATGTGTGAAAGGCAAAGGAAATTCCATCCAGTTTGCTTGTGTCAAAGTGCAGGAAATCCCGGAATTTCCTGTACATTTCCTGCTACATGGTGGTATATGATAGATCACAATTTCAGGTACCTGACAGGACCGATTTCAGGTACCTGAAATTTCATCTACCAAATTTCAGATGCATTTCCTGTATACATGTCACAAGCAATAAAAACCATGTGTAATCCTCATTTCATGAAGTTAACATCAAATTTCCTACATACATGACAAAGTCAGGAAACTGCATGTGTTATCTTACTTTCATGTACTCAAAATATCTGATTTCTGACTCCATAAATGTTGGAAATTTTTTTTAATATTCAAACAAATAACCACAAAATATGAATAAAATCAGCTCTATGAACATGGATTGTCATTTTGTGACAAATGTAGCTAGGAACAGTCCAGGATAGTTCATTTCTGCTTAATCACCAGGCACTTATTGATCCATTCTCAGGGATGGAGAGTCTGTTTGACCACGTCAACGTTGCCGTGAAAAGGGGGCGGTAGCACAGGTGCGCATTAATTCTGTAACTACTGTAAGAAAGAAATTTAGTGAAGTTTGTGGAGTTTTTCGGGCGCTGTACAGCTCTCATCTCGTCTGTTTTCAACTATATTTATGTTTCTTATGCGCAGATAATGTACAGCAGATGGAACACGCAATCTGGTGAGGCATTCTTCTAAAGAGACAATATTAAAAGCAGTCGATTCTACCTACTGTGTCCCAAGAAATATTATGATATTTACAGGATTCAGCAGTACAGCACTGTTAACTTGTAGCTAAAGTTATTAGACTTTCTTGTTAAATAAACTTGTCAATTGTTTCATTTATTTATAATATGTATATGAAAATTGATGAGATGATAGATTTAAGTAGTACACATATTTTACAAAATATAGTTGTGATCCGAGTTGAAGGTGGAGTGCAGCCTGAGTTGGTCCTAATCCTTACAATAAACGGCATCTAGTAGTGAAGAAAAAGAAATTGGAATAAACACAGTTTTTATAAGCGCACAATAATTTAAATTTAACGGCACAAAGCTTAAAGTGTGGCTATATTACAAGTTGCTAGCTAAATGATGGCTATATCACTTTGAAATATATTGGCTATACAACATTTGTTATTGAACATGGTGTAGACAAATAATCTTACCAACATTCTATCAGGTGATCCTGTACCCACTGCGACAACAACACATTCTGTCTATCCCATTTCCACACTCACAACCTGAGCTAATCACGATACAAAGCTAGAAACACAGCAATCTGAGAAGAAACCGCTCATTGTTTACAAAGTTCTTAAATGAAGATAGTCCACGTGACCAATTGAGCTGTACAAAAGCGGGCACGTTTTGAGCGGAAACCTGTTGTTGTTTTTTCTATTCCCATAGACTTTTGTTTGAGTCCAACACAATTTTTTTAATAGAACACTCACAAACATTACTGAACTGATACATGTGCCTATTAACATGTGGCAACAGTTAATATCCTGAACATCCTGGACAGGCTAATACCATGTAACTGATTAAATCGAGTCCTTTTATACCTGTACCATATCTATAATGACTTTTAATTCAACTAACAACCTATATAATATCCTTCATCATTTTAAGGTCATAGAACATAGTGTGTCTCCCGTCTATCGTTCCCTCCCCTCTCTCTCTTCTCTCCCACACACACAGCAGCATCTGGAAGGTCACACTGATGCCACTTAAATCAGTTATGCACTGGTCATCATCATAAATATTCCAATCATCTCAAACATAACTAACCAGTACTAAAACAAAGGGACATCATACCTTTAAAAATTGAGGCTTACTTCTTACTTATAGGGCTTACAAGTAGTCACTAGTAGGAGTGTGTGCAAACACATACCCTATCAATCAGTGGACTTGGTGCCAACAAGACAGTAAATTCCATTACGAAGGTTTCAAAGGTTTTGCATGTACTATCTCCAGTGCTAAACAATTTTGACACCGAAAACGAAGTGGCACATGAAAGTGGAAGACATCAAAAAGCAAGTGAAATGAAGGACATGAGAATTATCTTGAATGAGCTCACTTCTGTTTTCAAAGTATTTCACAATCACTGTCATACATTTTTTCCTAATCCTAGGCATCCACTGCATGCACATTCAACTGTTGCTATAAAAAAATGGATCATGGCTCATATTAAAAACTAATTATAATACATCAATTTTTCTTCATAAATAAAAATAATTTCTTATAAATGTTAAATAAAAATAAAATGTGATTGTTTTATCACATGTTCCGCACTCACATGCTTGAAAACATATATCACAACACATACAGCCTACCACTGAATTTTCATGTACATAATTGTCCACATCATTAAATCAATAGTCTCTCCGACAAATGTCATAATTTGCTTGGTAGTTTCTCATAGATTTTTCTGCATGTCTTGTCACCGACTTGAGTGATACAAGAATGGCTAATGAGGGCTTGCCATCTCTACCAGCTCGCCCAGATTCTTGTATATAAGTCTCTTTGTCAGAGGGTACACCATAATGAATAATTTCTCTGACATTAGGACAGTCCACACCCATGCCGTATGCTGACGTTGCACATACCAATCGAAGAGGTGCTCTTTCGTCTGAAAATGAGACCACAATTTGACTCTTTACTTCTTCATCAGTAATTGAAGTATACATATCCACTAGGCGAAACTTTGATTGATCAGGAGCATCAGGTGGTACAAGGAAACTGTCCCCAAGCTCACTCTTTAAAAACTCATATATATCAGCACAGTCAACAATACTTCGGCAGTAGATTATCATGTGAGACATATTTGTTCCTTCCTCTTTTAGCTTATTCGAAAGTGGTTCAAAAGTATTTTTCAATGAAGTGTGAGATGTTACGGTATACATTATATTGTTCTTACAAGGTAGCACTGCAATCACCTTGGGCAAGTACATTCCAAGAATATATGCGATTTGCCTCTGAAGTGTTTTAGTTGCAGTAGCAGTCAAAGCCATTATTATTTACTCCCTTAGGTAACAAACTTCACCAATGTGAAGAAGCGCTTCACGGAATGATCACCCCTATAAATTATAACAAAGTTTTCTTAATAAAATTTCATGGGTACTCTTTGTTTAGAATGTAATCAAACTTTTGGATGCACAAGCTATTTTATATGAAATTAAAATCAATCAATAAAGACATCTTGTTATCCATATGAGTAGTATAAATTAAAAAACAACAACTATAACACACCACTTTTTTACTATGTGAGCTTCATCAATTATGAACGCTCGGACTCTGTGCTCATATGGCTTGCAACACATCCCTCCATCTTCTCTCCAACAACAATTCTGGTTTAAAAAAAACTAAGCCATATCTTTCCATTAAGTACTACACCAGCCTTCACTTCAGGTGTAGTGGCACTATGAACTGCTGCTACTGAAAGTCCCTTTGTTGACCAGCACAAAACCTAGAAAATGTATGAAAGCTAACAATACTTGCATGCCTACATCAGTTCCAACTTGCCTGGTCTTCCATTATAGCTGTCAATGGGGTGACAACAACTACAATACTCCTGTTTGAATCTTCATGCAACTTATCATTAAGTATTGGAAGGCAGGCACAGCAACCCTGTTGGGAAGAATGGCGAACACATCCTGACCCATTACGAATTCCACGATCACCTGCATCTGCAATTCCTTCAAATTCCTATAACCTAAACGCTCAGAGGAATGTACAGCAGCAGCACGCACAGCAGTCTCAGAAAAGGACATGGCCGGCGACCAGAGATCGTTAGCGGCGCAGGATCCTCTTATAGAGTGGTCAGACGCCCACTCATGTTGGCCTAGGAGACGGCCAAAAGAATGTTAATTGACCACCCCCCAAAATCGTGGGGCTAGCTCTAGAACAGCCAAGGTACGTGATTGTCCCCAGACCCTTTCCCCGCGTAGTGGTTGGGTAAAGGGTCTTGCTACGCCAGACTAAGATACATGTTGTGTGGCAGCTTTTTGTTGTTGCTATTATTACTAGTGGTGCGCTCGAATAGCGCAAATGCATGGCGAGCGAGTAAATATATGAGTATAGGTAAAGATGATTTGTGAAGGAAAACACTAAATAATAGCAATGATTAGGCATGAAGAGTTAACAATAACAGAATTACCTGAATAAACTTCGAAAGCAGTGGCAAAGAAGCGCAGCTTGGCAATTTGCCATTCAGTCTTTCGCCAAGAAGAGAGTAGCTATAAACGTTTTGGTTGAAACAAAGTTGGTAAGGCAGTGAAGCAGGATTCTCCGTGCTCGTTAATTGAAAAATACTGTAACTGTGAACGCTTTACCTAACTTACGTAATTAGAAGCGCGGGCGAATTTTTTTGACGTACGCATACATACCTACATTATTATATATGTATTATATATCTGAAATCTCAATTGAACAAGACTGATAGTCAGCTTCGCTCGCTTCGCTCGCTCGCTGAATTATTATTATTATTACTAGTGATGCGCTCTAATAGCACAAAATGGCGAAGCGAGCGATGCATGTTCCTGGTAATTGCAGCTATTCCATGCATGCTTGGTGTGGCTAGGAACATTTCATGGCTTTTCAAAAAGAAAGATTCTTTACTTTGCTACCTGTTTCTGTTTCGTTTTAGCTCTCCTCCTCCTTGACCTGTCTTTTTCATTTCTGTTCTCTCTCCTTACTAATTTTTCTTCTGGAGTTTCTAACGCCCTCAAAGCTCTTGACCGAGCGTTTCTAACGTTTTGTCTCTCTTTCCCAGAATTTGTTTCACTGGGCATGGCTACTTCGTATGGCGGATAAACAAAACAAAATGTTGCTAAGAAGGTTACCCGGCCGCGCAAGCGCGTAAGAGAAAAGGTGCACACGTACGCCCACGCAAGAAAATACTGTCAGATTCTTTACTTTGCTACCTGTTTCTGTTTCGTTTTAGCTCTCCTCCTCCTTGCCCTGTCTTTTTCATTTCTTATCGCTCACCTTACTAATTTTTCTTCAGGAGTTTCTAACGCCCTCGTTTTGTCCAATTGTAGTTACTCATTCTGTGGTCACAGAATGAGTAACTACAATTACACTGTAGCTGGCTTATTTTGTTGGTTCATGTTCAAATAGCCTTGAGTTGTGTCTATTAGCATTGTTTTGTACGAAGTAGCGATGCCCTGTAGACAAAACGAGGGCGTTAGAAACTCCTGAAGAAAAATTAGTAAGGTGAGCGATACTTACGCACATATGACACACACACACACATTATAATACTTATTACATGAGTCAGAGTGTAATACGTAGTGGCTGCTTTGACCTGGATTGATAATTTGTGCAGAGAAAATTGAGCTTGCGCAATTCAGTGTGATATAGTGAAATATCTCATGGGTCATGAACCTAAAATTACTATTGTGAAGATATCAACATGGAAGACACGATCATTTTACCCTGCTGCACTAGTGTGCAGGTAATTAAAAAATAAGATAAAATACATGTGTGTGTATGTATGTATGTATGCATGTGACTTTGGGTGCCCACACGACTTGCTGTGAGGAAAGGTCTGCTCTCCTGTGAGCTCCTAGCCCGGCTCCAGGAGCTTTGCTTGCACGGCTCACAGTGCCTGCTTAGTGGACAGGCATCCTGGCTCTGCCTGGTGCGCATGACCGCTAGCGGTTGCAAGAGAATTTGCATGCATGTAAGTATGTATGTATGTGTGTGTGTTATGGATGTATGTATGTATGTGTGTGTTATGTATGCATGTATGTATGTGTGTGTTATGTATGTATGTATGTATGTATGTATGTATGTGTGTTATGTATGTATGTATGTACAGTAGAACTTCAGTTATCCAAACCTCAATTATCTGAACACTTCAGTAAACCACACGCTCAAAATCTAATAGTAGCACATGCAGACACAAATAATTGCTTAACCATGTGCTTCATTAGTACTTTATAATTGGTGAGCGAGCGAGACAGTATTAGGGTTGGACAATTGAAAATCGGTTAATTTATCTTATGTATGTACGTATGAGTGGATCGTATGTATGCCCCTTAAACGCACGCACAGGCTCTTTTTTCTCTAAAAATAAAGCACGCACGGGCTCTTTTTTCTCTAAAAATAAAGCTTTTTGGGCTTGACGTTAGTTTCTTCTGGTACTACAGTGCAAGCAAGTCTTATGCTAGTTTTAGGCTCAAAGCTGTGCGGAGGTTCGCTTTTTTTACAAGTCACAAAAAGTTGTTCCGAGTGTTTACATAACTTTGGAAGTTTTTTGTTTTTGTTTTTTAATAAGTTAGTTGCAAGCAAAATGATAGGTCAACTATGTAGCTTAAAGATATTTCCATGAAAAATTAAAAAAACCAATGACAGTGAGGCTGAAAGAATCAACATAGAAATGACAACAAATGACAACTAAAATAGAACGGAAGCTAAGTGAAATATCACAGTAGCTAAGTGAAATAGTACAGGTAAACACGTGTGTGTGCAGCACTAGCCTTGAAACACACAGTTTGATAGTTTATAGGTTGAGACTATTTCATTCCTTAGCACAAATGTTCTATCTGTATTTAATCAACAGATTGGGAGGAGCAACTATCATGTAAATTAGTGAGTGTACGACACACCTGCATGTGAGTAGGAATAGCAGTAATTACACTAAAGATAGACCCTACACAACCAGAAAACTAATACAGTAGACCCTCAGTTATCCGAACCCCGTTTATCTGAACTCTCGCTAATCCGAACACCAATTTTTTGGGAATTATAATGATATTCATTGGAATTTTGCTGTGCATTAAATAGATAAGAGATTAAGACCCCATTCAAAATGACTTATTTAGAATATCCAAACATTTCAAATATCCGAACAACGCTTGGTCCTGAGTTGTTTGGATAATTGAGGGTCTACTGTACCACATTTTGGTTACTATGGATCACCTCACTACCTGCCATAACCTATTAAAATTTAATGCGACTCATAAGACCTGGACAGCCACAATTCTTCTAGTGGTGCATATGCTATACCAGATTTGGTAAAGGTCATCAAAACTTTGTGAATGTACCCAGTTGTCTAAAGATAGGTTTTAATGGTTGCCATGGTTCCTAGCCCCAATCTTTTTTATGTGAGATACACTGTACATCTTGTTATAGGAAACCAATGTTACTCCAATGAAATTACTATTCTCGCTCCACATCATAAAAAAACATAAGTTATGTCACACATTGATTTTCAGAAATTAAAAACAAAACAAAAAAAACACAGCAAATCATCACCCCAATTTTATTCAAGAAAGCATTAATTAGAATGACACCACAGATAAAAGTTAACACGGATGCTTTTGCTTTTATTGTAGCTGTGGTAGCACTTGTGAGTATTTTGAATGAGAAAAATTACTGCCATGGCCAAAGAGATACACAAAATAATTTTTTTTAGTTGTTACTGTTATCCTTCGACATGCATTTTTATTATCTCAAAAATAAATTTTCTAGTGTGCTACCAAAAAAAACAAAAAAAAAACAATTGGGAATAATACCGTCTTAAAGATTTGTGTTACAGACAAAATAAATGAACAGTCATAAGGCAAATGCATATTTCCATAGAGTATTAAGAAATAGCTATTTAAATGGACAGTGTGTAGTAGTGTACATTATTTATTTGATCAATTAATTTATTTATCTATTGTAACTTCACTGTAAGTTATGTCAATTTTATAAAAATTACTTGCTTAATTCATGCATAAGCTGTAAAGCAATTAAATAAATGAATGAATAAAAAGAATGAATGAGAATGAATGAATGAATGAGAATGAATGAATGAATGAGAATGAATGAATGAAGGAGAATGAACAAACGCATCCATTAGATTCCATTTATAAAACACCTTGGTATTGCAGTCTCAAGGGGCCTAACCCTTTACCAAGCTAAAAATGTTTTTTTTAGTCATAATAATTTAAAATATTGTGTTTATTAATAATTATTATCATGTACTGAACTCAAGTACTCCCTTAGAGATTAATACAAATGAAACTACCCCAATATTTTCCCATATTGCGTCCCCTTAGGCATTCTAACAAGTGTTATTGCGTCCCCTTAGGCTAATTTTATATTTTTAGGTTTTTTGTTAAATCTTAATAATAATACATTAACCGATTATCGCCGAAATACGCGTTTTTGCGTACCGCGCGAGGGTGCTTCACAGCCCGGGATACGCATTTTTGCGTACTCGCCATTGCACCCGCTTCAATTAGCTACCAGCAGCAATCGCAAGTGTTTCAAGAGCTCCCACAACGCCGTAGCGATTCTCCTGTGAGGTAAGTGTAAGGGAGGCAAGGTTTTAATGACCCTTACCATAGAAATTTTTTTATTATTTGTAGATTGAAATTGTAGCACTGTTTGTGTATAAAGAAAATCAAAGTTAAAAAAAAAAAATATGAATAGCTATAACTAATAGACAAAAATATTTATCAATTATTAATATGATATAAACTTGTCAATAAAATTTAAAGACAGCCAAGAAGTCTTCATAGAGGGCAGTGATGAAGAATTTTATGATCTCAAAGAAATAGAGATAGAATAAGGGAGAAGACTTCTCAGGTGTAGAGGTCCGTGGCCAAGAAGTCTTCATGGAGGGCAGCAATGAAGAATTTGATGACCTGGAGGAAGTAAAGGTTGAAAAAGGCAAGCTATTTTAGCTTCGTTTGTTCATACACAGAGGGTTATATAGATTTTGAACAACACTAACCACAAAAAGGTCAAGTTATTATTGCATGAGGATACAGACTTTCTTCCTCCCAGTTCTCCCCTACTTGAAGGTGCCCATAAAATGGATTTCTTAGGAGAAAGTTTCTCAGGTATGAAGAGAAGGAAGTGCAATCTATGTCAAGAACAGTAACAACAGACACATCATGGTACAGTACAGAGGTGATTATGGAGTGTGGCTTTGTCACCATGGGAGTTCAATCAGACTACTTCATAGTATTATCAGAAAAAAATCCTAGAATTGCAAACACAGTAGTCTATATAATTGCTTGTTATGTTATAATATTATATTATTCTAGTATATGGCTCACACAAAAAAAAAATAAACAGCCAAAATCCATAGTTGCTGAATTATTTCAAAGCAAGCGGCTGGTGAACATTTAAAACAACAATATATAGCTATGAAACATGAGGTCTTAGCCTAAACTTTTACAATACTGATGCTAACAATGGTATACTTACCTTGAAGCTTGTAGTTTCCAATGAGTGCGCACTTCATACACTTCAAACGCTTAGAAACTAAACAAAACTTAGCCCGCGGGTAGAGGAAGGCTTTAGCTTCAATCAGTTAATACATCGCCGTCGGTTACTTCGAAGCGTATTGCCTCCAGACAAGAAAAAGCTCAGGCGGTTCAAGCCTCGAGGTGACGGTCACGATTTCTTGTAAACAATTTAGGAGTACGCGCACGTAATCGCGAATTTAATTTCCGGCGTTAATCGGTTAATTTGATATATCTGTCTATTGCTATGTAGGTATGTATGAATTGTAAATCTCTTCATTTGTGGTTGTGTGTCATTAGGTGCAGCGGACATTGTGGTGAAATTTTGTGTTTGTGTTGCTGTAGGAAAACCAATATTTATTGTACAATTGGTGATTGTTGCTCCAGAAGGACTGAGCACTTAAATCTTGGTTCATAGTACCACTCTTCGAGCTGAATGATTTGTTTTTTCCCCAGACAATCCAGCACTTGCAGCCATCCTTTTCATTATTGTATTGATTCTATCCTTCCCCATCTTCTGTTTTTTGTACCAAATGTCATCATTGGAGTAATTGTAGTTCACAGCCAGATAAAATAGGGATTCCGATTTGCACATTTCAACTGGACGCTTTTGAAGAAACTTCATCGTCCAAACACACAGAAGAAGATGCTTCTTCTACGTACTTAGTTTCCTCCGTTTGTCCGTTAGTATGGATTAGTAACAGTTGGTTCTATAGGGAGTTTCTGTAGATATTCAGATTGTTTCTCAATCATTTCAAGAACTTCGTCATCAAAAAAATCCTGTAATGAAATATCTTCAGCCATAACAACGTTAGCTTACTGGTTTAGCTCCAGAAAAATTGTCGTTGCTAAGATTAAGTTTGCGCATGCGTACATGATAAATATGTTATACTTGAATACGCGAAATATCACTCGTCTGATCGGGGTATTGGCACTCGTGCCTGCGGCACTCGTCCCAATACATCCGACAGACTCGTGATATTTTGCAGTATTCAAAGTACTTCACATTAAAAACATATGTGACAGGCTCTGCAAAAACCATGAATTTGGCTCAAGTGTCAAAGCTGTAAAACAGTAAAAATATTGACTGTGGTCAAATTTGCTGATTTTTTGAATTTTTCACTTATTATTAAGTACAGTAATTTTCTATCATTATGCCAAATTTCAAAGCTTATAAAGTTTGTATCATATCAAGTGCACTATTGAAAGAAAATTCTTGTTGTTTAATTAAACATTTTATTTCTTCTCATCTTATATGGAAATTAGCAATACATAAAGCGTGGGATGTGTGGGAATCCCGGTGTGAGCAATAGCAAAGTTTTCAGGGTTTTCTGGTTACTCGAAAGGTTGGTAACTGTTCAAGTGATTCTTACCACAATAGCAAAGTTTTCAGGGTTTCTGGTTACTCGAAAGATAGGTTACTACAAATAATGGAACCCTTGATTAATTAGCTATTCACTATTGTTCAAGTGATTCTTACCACAATAGCAAAGTTTTCAGGGTTTCTGGTTACTCGAAAGGTTGGTTACTACAAATAATGGAACCCTTGGTTAATTAGCTACTCACTATTGTTCAAGTGATTCTTACCGTACTTTAGAAAAGCCTATTCTTCTTAGTATGTGGCACACCAGCAACCCACTCCATTTTTACTCGCATTTGAATGTCCATAGTAAAAATCCTGTGTACACTATGTTATATGGTTCAAGTTGAGTAATTTTCAATAGGTATCAGGATTTTCAATTTTTAAGCAAATTCCTGGATTTTGCAGAGCCTGTCACATAATATACATAAAAAAAATTCCAAGTATTAGTGTTAAACTATCTGTAAACTTACCACTTTTCATGTAGTGTAAATTTAACAATAAATTAAAAAATGCATAAACAAATAATAATGAAACAAGGAAACAAAATGACTATGTAATAAATAGCTAATTTTAGAAAGAAAATTTTATTCAAATAACAGCTGTTGAACAAAGTTTAGCTATAGATGTGAACAGATGGAAACACAAGCCTCATTATTTAACGTTTGAAATTTCTGATATCATGAAATTTCAGCTACAGTCCATGTCTCATGTTCCATGAAATAGCTACGGAAATTCCAAATTTGAAATTTTTCAGGAATACCACATTTCATGGAATTACATTACCAGGGCATATCATATTTCATGCACATCATGAAACTAGAGTAGAATGTGGAATTTCCTGTACCTGATAGTTCATTTGTAACTCATGAAAGTCAAGCCTGACATTTCATATTAATTTCTGACTCAAACTGTACTCAGGAAATGCCACTTTTTTTGTAGTGATAGTCCTCATTCTGATTCAAATACTGGTGCAACTCTGCCATCAAAATCACTGTCCTCTGCTCAGCTGACAAAATTTGTGTCATCCACAGCAAAACAACTCTTCTTCTGGTGCAAGTATCAACACACCTGTGCCTGAACAGTCAATCTCATCAGCTTATATTTACCAGACTAGCCATCCTTCTGGTACAGCAAACAATAATCTATTGCTTCCTGAACCACAGCCATCATTTGAGCAAGACTATTCACTATATACCAGCTATGTGTAGTGAGCTACATTCTAATATAGATGTGAACTTACCACTTCAGTAAACTCCAGTAGATGCCTAGTACGGTGTGTGCAGGCACCCTTAAAGTTTCGCCAGTTCTACCACGCTATTTCGGAAAAATTGAGTAAAACGCGTTTGAAAGACCACAAGAGAAAGGAGTGGGGCATTTCTAACGACACGCTCGCCATGAAATACTTGTCGTTGACACTTCAAATTTTGTCAGAAGGTAGGCAAAGGGTTTTAGATTGGTATTAACAAATAAAATTTGTTTTTCCAATTTCTATGCCAAACTCGATGTTTTTGCCTGTATCTCAATTTCATGTTTTGTGAAGTGGGCTGTTTTCTCAGATCCTGTCACATATTTTCCGAGGAGTTTTGGTCAGCACCATATCCGATTGAGTGTAAAATTAACAGTATAATAATATAGTCCCAAAATACTTATATTTATCTTGTGGGAAAAGTACAAAAATAAGCTGTCACACACTACTCTCTTCATTTGTTTTTGGGTAAGAAGAGTTCAGAAAACATGAGATCTCTTAAACTCTACCTGGTAGTCATCAGTGCTATAATATTGCCATCACCATCATTGGTGTCTGGTACGTATATTTATTATGTATAGCACAAGAAAATTATATGTATAATATTATGGTTGATTTACTATTTTAAAATAGTATCATGATTATAATTAGGAATATAGGTTTGTTATGAGCTTACTAAGATGTCAGAATATAATTCATTACTATGTTTTCCTCTTCTGTGTTTGATGTAGCTGCCGACAATGTCTATTCACTGACTTCAGATACAAGAGACTTAGAAGGAGGAATTTTTTGTCCCGATGTGTCGATTCAATTGTTTTGTCAAGCCAGAAATGTCTCAGAAGGTATTGTCAGATGGTTTTATAGCAATTCAAAAGACAGTGACAATAATAATAAAGATCTCACTGCATACTCAGCAGACAATGCTCCTTCTTTACCACATAAGATTAATGCTATAGAATCTAATGCTATAGCAGGTGTGGAAGTCTACCTCACTGGATTTCGAAGAGATTCATCAACTTCATATTTTTATAACTCAACTCTATATATAAACACTTCACTGTACAAAAGTCAAGAATACATGGGATTCAGCTGTGGGACTTATCAAAGTAGAAGTAATAGGATTCATGTACAATTCAAAATACAGTGTGAGTTATGTGAGCTAATACAATAATAATTGAAAGTAGTTTTCTAATTACACGTTTATTATTGTACATACCAACTTTAATCAACTACACATAGATCCAATATCTCCTTCGGTAGAGAGTCTTACTGCAACCTATGCAAATGATGCAATACATTCTACAGAGGTATACTGGAAGCAAAGGAATGTACGTTCAGTATTATGTTTTATTAACAAAATAATTTTTTGAATTATTTGACAGTTAAATGTGACTCAGAGTCTCACCTGCTCCTACATTTATGTTGTCGAATTACATTATGAGAGCTCTAACTCCAGTGTTCTATTGGACTATCACATTATACCTTACAGCCACTGCAATGGTATTGAATGTAACACATCCATTACTGTACAAACAGACTTAGGTGACTCAGCTGTGTTACATGTTAAAGTTCTCTCAAGTGACTCCATTTTAAAGTATAATTCCACTATAGTTCCATTCCCTGAAGCAGGTGGGTTATTGAATTAGTTAGTATTATGCGTGTATGCCTATATCCATGCCTGTACGCATAATGCTATTATGAAAAAAAAATTGCAAGCTGTCAATTTGAAGGGTTAAGTCAAGAACAAATAATATGATAGGAAATTTAACTAGGTGTGTCTTTGGAATCACATGAAAAACTGGCTAGTAACGTATTCCTGTGTGCATATACATTCTCAACATTATGGTATTCTGTATCTACATGTTTTTTTTAGTTCCTTATCTCATCAATGAAGTCATCAGTTACAATATAGAAACTTCGGTAAAGGATTGTTCCCCAATTTTAGGCTCATGCTGGTCTTTTATTGGTGATATTAGAAACTGCACTTTCCAATATAGGAATAGAAATTCAGGTGTACAGTTAGCAATTGAGGACATTCCAATTAATAAAACTGTTGATATGACAGAAGTGAAGAAATTTACTCACTATGACTTCAAGTTGATTGCTGAAACTGAAAATCGCCTTATTACATTTGAACTTTTGGGAGAGCTTAGATCCTATCCTAGTAAGTCATGTAGCCTTTAGTATCTAAGATTAAATATGAGTAAATAATAACAATAAATTGTGGTACATTAGTATAAACAATAATAATATTATTACTGTATTTTAAAAATACTCTTATACTATTTTTAAAATAGCTGTAGCACGTCTTACATCATCAAATGAAGCCTTCATTGCCCTTGGAGTGATCATTTTCTTCATTGGTCTTCTACTATTATTCATAAATGGATTGTTGATAAACAGTATTAAGTACACAGGTATTAATAGCTAAAAATTTATATTTTTAATATAATTCCTTGACACCATTATTTCATTACTACCTTTTTATTACCATAACAACGACAACAACAACTATAATAATAATGATAATTGTAGTAATGACAATAAATATAGTAATAAAATAACAAAAGTAATAATAGTATTAATAATAGTAGTAGATTGACACTTTCTCACCTAAAGGGTTCTGGAAAAAAAGAAAAAGAAAAAAAAAAGAAGGGTCAGAACTTGATAATAATAGTAATAATAATAATAATAGTAATAATAATAATAATATTATTATTATTATTATTATTAATGATAATAATAACAGTAATCATAATTACAATTATATCAATGAATATGTGAAATGTCTACCAAGAACTCCATTAAAATTGTAATAATAATAATAATAATAATAATAATAATAAAAATAATAATAATAATAATAATAATTGTGACTTTGTGATTTATTCTTCTATTCTTCCCTTATGCATATAGTCATTCTTGGCTAATAGCAATTTTTTTTTGTTCAAACAGCCAATATTATGTTAATTAAAATGTAACCCAATAATAATAATAGTAGTTAATTTTTTATCAATGTCACAATTCATTTAGTACATTTTGGAAAGTAGATAGCTTTATACATTATGCAATTAATGTTATGTCTTTCAATGATATCAGTTTACTCAGTATTTAGCATTTTAAATAGATCAATGTTAAGAGCTTAACGACTTGATTCTCATTTGTGACAAACATCTCAGCGACTGTGACATGTAATGTATTATTATGGGAATCTACTAGTCTAAATGGCCAGTGATGAGCTAGATATAACTATACCCAACAAACTGGCTCTTTCAAGTTAAATTTGTTATTGCAAACTGTGGTAAATATTAAGGTGCACATGCTAGGGTTAACAAAAGGTCATGAAGGTGAAAATGCATGGGAAAACCATTACAATCATACTATTGACTTTGTCAAATTATCTTTAACAGCTGCAGTAACAAATTTTGGAAAGTTTGTAGTTTTTTAATGATGCATTACCATTTTAATGATGGCTATCAATTAGTTATTACCATATCAATATTTACTCTCCTTTGTAGTTCCATTGATACATTTATTGTTACTGTTGTTTGTTGTAAAGTAACTCAGGTGGTACTGGTAATCAGCTTGGTTATCATAGTGAAACAGAGTGTGCTCATGGTAATCATAGTTGCAATGCTTATTGCTACTGGAGTAATTGTCTCAACACAAGAAGGTAATTGATATCAAAGGGAATAATCAATTTCATTAAAAATGTCTTTAATTTCACAGATCTTTGTGATGCAGGATGGATGTCCAATAAGAACGGCATGATTGCATCCGTATTTGTGTTTACCCTGTACCTAATTGTAATATTTGCTGGTCTCTTTGTTGTACTGTTCTACATTAAATATAAAGGTATAGTAAGATAAAAAGTAATTATACATTCTTGACAATAGTAGTGATGGTATAGCTATTACCAAAAAAACAACAACATTATCTTCTTGTTTTCTAACTAAGCTTTCACCTACACTGACTAACTAAGGAGATAGGTGCTATATTTGTCATACATATAAATGTTTATACTCCAGGTACTGGTAACAAGGGGTGTCACTATAGTTATATTAATCAATGAATCATACTATATTACATAGTTTCATTAATTTACGAAATTAACATGTTAACATCTCTTCATTTATACTGCTATGTAATTTAAATGTTATAATACTAGAACAGTATCTGTATCTTTTTGTGTATCTTAAAATATACTTCATTTGCAGAAGAAATTTATAATCTTTACTATTCCAAGAAGAAATCATGTCCAATGGTCAAATCTCCAAGCAGTGGCAAAGTAACACAACAAAGATCAAGAGTGGAAGAGAAGCCACAGCAAAAAGACCAAGAAATGAAGAAAAACCCGCAAACCAACCCTGAATATTTTGGCAGGAGGCAACAAGCAAGGGAAGTGGCACGTGAAGATGGACTGTACGATCTGCCAGATGATACTACATCCATTAGATCACATGCTTCTCAGGCTGCCACACAAAAAGATGGTCATTTTTATGATGATGCGGATGGCTTGGAAAGTTTTCTTCCTTCTTATACTTCTCTAGATAAAAGTAAAATAGCCCCATCAACTGTATACGATATGCCTCTGGATAACGAGGAAGTTTCACAACACAGAGAAGAGAAATTTTATGAATCTATAGATGAAGAAGAGAGTGAGGAGGATGGAGAGGATGAAGTATGTGCAAGTGTGCACCATAGAATGGCTCGAGAAAGGACTTCACAGGAAGAAAAGAATGAAAGAGAAATAAGGGAAGCCTTAAGAAAACAACGACTCCTGAAACTAACCAATGCCAGGCACATCAATCCACCAGTACAGGTATATAGAGTAGCAGTGTATGATATGGGTGTCTATTCAGTTATAGATGATTTATCTTTAAAATTTTAGCTTAACAAAAAGTTCTTATTGTGCGTTCCATAGTAAGTAACATATTCGTCTTTTTACCAATAGCAGTGAAATAAAACAAGTTCTTGCAATGAGAATTATAGCACATGTGAATTGAAACAGAGTCAATCGGGGAATATGATTTTTTTTTTTGCTGTCACTTTTATCTCTATTCAAGACACAAAAAAAAAGCCTAATCAATTTACTGCATTGAACTCATTGTGATATGATCTAAAACTCAATTTTTTAAATTCAGATTAAATGTTTTTGTCGCCAATCACATATTAGTTCACTTACCTTGAGTGCTCTGTTACAATAATGTCTAATAATTCACACATGGCTATTGTACCTTGTCATGCCTAATAAGACATGTTTATAACTGCACTAATTACATTTTAGAATCCTGATCCAAGTGATGATGCCAACTCTCAAAAGTGGTTGTACAGTAGCAGTGATGAACATTAGCTAGTGACATGTACTTCACTTACTATATTTACTCTAATTATTGAAATGCGTATATTAATTGTTTGCAACAACACTGTTAACATTTTTGTTTAGTATCTTATCGTTTGTGTTGTAGAGCTATTGTCTGAAACTTGTAATTTAGAATTCGACAATATGCATATTATACTTTTACTAATTGGCTGCCACACCAACTCCAATTAAACAGACTGTTAACAAAACGTGTGCTTCATTAGTGGTTCTATGTCATAATATGAACTATTAAAGTGGAGTTCACTAGCACCAGTTCATAGAGTTCACTAGCTCCAGTTCACAGAGTTCACTAACACCAGTTCACAGTGTTCACCAACACCAGATCACAGTGTTCACCAACACCAGTTCACAGTGTTCACCAGCACCAGTTCACAGTGTTCACCAGCACCAGTTCACAGTGTTCACCAACACCAGTTCACAGTGTTCACCAACACCAGTTCACAGTGTTCACCAGCACCAGTTCACAGTGTTCACCAACACCAGTTCACAGTGTTCACCAACACCAGTTCACAGTGTTCACCAACACCAGTTCACAGAGTTCACTAGCACCAGTTCACAGTGTTCACCAACACCAGTTCACAGTGTTCACCAACATCAGTTCACAGTGTTCATCAACACCAGTTCACAGAGTTCACCAGCACCAGTTCACAGCGTTCACCAACACCAGTTCACAGTGTTCACCAACACCAGTTCACAGCGTTCACTAGCACTAGTTCACAGTGTTCACCAACACCAGTTCACAGTGTTCACCAACACCAGTTCACAGAGTTCACTAGCACCAGTTCACAGTGTTCACCAACACCAGTTCACAGTGTTCACCAACATCAGTTCACAGTGTTCACCAACAACAGTTCACAGTGTTCACTAGCACCAGTTCACAGTGTTCACCAACACCAGTTCACAGTGTTCACCAACACCAGTTCACAGTGTTCACCAACACCAGTTCACAGTGTTCACCAACACCAGCTCACAGTGTTCACAAACACCAGTTCACAGAGTTCACTAGCACCAGTTCACAGTGTTCACCAACACCAGTTCACAGTGTTCACCAATACCAGTTCACAGTGTTCACCAACACCAGCTCACAGTGTTCACCAACACCAGTTCACAGAGTTCACCAACACCAGTTCACAGTGTTCACCAACACCAGTTCACAGTGTTCACCAACACCAGTTCACAGTGTTCACCAACACCAGTTCACAGTGTTCACCAACACCAGTTCACAGTGTTCACCAACACCATTTCACTAGCACCAGTTCACAGCGTTCACCAACACTAGTTCACAGTGTTCACCAACACCAGTTCACAGTGTTCACTAGCACCTGTTCACAGTGTTCACTAGCACCTGTTCACAGTGTTCACCAACACCAGCTCACAGTGTTCACCAACACCAGTTCACAGTGTTCACCAACACCAGTTTACAGTGTTCACCAACACCAGTTCACAGTGTTCACCAACACCAGTTCACAGTGTTCACCAACACCAGTTCACAGTGTTCACCAACACCAGTTCACAGTGTTCACCAACACCAGTTCACAGTGTTCACTAACACCAGTTCACAGTGTTCACCAACACCAGTTCACAGAGTTCACTAGCACCAGTTCACAGTGTTCACCAACACCAGTTCACAGAGTTCACCAACACCAGTTCACAGTGTTCACCAACACCAGTTCACAGTGTTCACCAACACCAGCTCACAGTGTTGACCAACACCAGTTCACAGTGTTCACCAACACCAGTTCAAAGAGTTCACTAGCACCAGTTCACAGCGTTCACTAGCACCAGTTCACAGCGTTCACTAGCACCAGTTCACAGTGTTCACCAACACCAGTTCACGGCGTTCACCAACACCAGTTCACAGAGTTCACCAACACCAGTTCACAGTGTTCACCAACACCAGTTCACAGAGTTCACCAACAACAGTTCACAGTGTTCACCAACACCAGTTCACAGTGTTCACCAACACCAGTTCACAGTGTTCACCAACACCAGTTCACAGTGTTCACCAACACCAGTTCACAGCGTTCACTAGCACCAGTTCACAGTGTTCACCAACACCAGTTCACAGTGTTCACCAACACCAGTTCACAGTGTTCACTAGCACTAGTTCACAGTGTTCACCAACACCAGTTCACAGAGTTCACTAGCACCAGTTCACAGCGTTCACTAGCACCAGTTCACAGCGTTCACTAGCACCAGTTCACATTGTTCACCAACACCAGTTCACGGTGTTCACCAACACCAGTTCACAGAGTTCACTAACACCAGTTCACAGTGTTCACCAACACCAGTTCACGGTGTTCACCAACACCAGTTCACAGAGTTCACTAGCACCAGTTCACAGTGTTCACCAACACCAGTTCACAGTGTTCACCAACATCAGTTCACAGTGTTCATCAACACCAGTTCACAGAGTTCACCAGCACCAGTTCACAGCGTTCACTAGCACCAGTTCACAGTGTTCACCAACACCAGTTCACAGTGTTCACCAACACCAGTTCACAGTGTTCACCAACACCAGCTCACAGTGTTCACCAACACCAGTTCACAGAGTTCACCAACACCAGTTCACAGTGTTCACCAACACCAGTTCAAAGTGTTCACCAACACCAGTTCACAGTGTTCACCAACACCAGTTCACAGTGTTCACTAGCACCAGTTCACAGTGTTCACTAGCACCAGTTCACAGTGTTCACCAGCACCAGTTCACAGTGTTCACCAACACCAGTTCACAGTGTTCACCAACACCAGTTCACAGTGTTCACCAACACCAGTTCACAGTGTTCACCAACACCAGTTCACAGTGTTCACTAGCACTAGTTCACAGTGTTCACCAACACCAGTTCACAGAGTTCACTAGCACCAGTTCACAGCGTTCACTAGCACCAGTTCACAGCGTTCACTAGCACCAGTTCACAGTGTTCACCAACACCAGTTCACGGTGTTCACCAACACCAGTTCACAGAGTTCACTAACACCAGTTCACAGTGTTCACCAACACCAGTTCACGGTGTTCACCAACACCAGTTCACAGAGTTCACTAGCACCAGTTCACAGTGTTCACCAACACCAGTTCACAGTGTTCACCAACATCAGTTCACAGTGTTCATCAACACCAGTTCACAGAGTTCACCAGCACCAGTTCACAGCGTTCACTAGCACCAGTTCACAGTGTTCACCAACACCAGTTCACAGTGTTCACCAACACCAGTTCACAGTGTTCACCAACACCAGTTCACAGCGTTCACTAGCACCAGTTCACAGTGTTCACCAACACCAGTTCACAGTGTTCACCAACACCAGCTCACAGTGTTCACCAACACCAGTTCACAGAGTTCACCAACACCAGTTCACAGTGTTCACCAACACCAGTTCAAAGTGTTCACCAACACCAGTTCACAGTGTTCACCAACACCAGTTCACAGTGTTCACTAGCACCAGTTCACAGTGTTCACTAGCACCAGTTCACAGTGTTCACCAGCACCAGTTCACAGTGTTCACCAACACCAGTTCACAGTGTTCACCAACACCAGTTCACAGTGTTCACCAACACCAGTTCACAGTGTTCACCAACACCAGTTCACAGTGTTCACCAACACCATTTCACTAGCACCAGTTCACAGCGTTCACCAACACTAGTTCACAGTGTTCACCAACACCAGTTCACAGTGTTCACTAGCACCTGTTCACAGTGTTCACTAGCACCTGTTCACAGTGTTCACCAACACCAGCTCACAGTGTTCACCAACACCAGTTCACAGTGTTCACCAACACCAGTTCACAGTGTTCACCAACACCAGTTCACAGTGTTCACCAACACCAGTTCACAGTGTTCACCAACACCAGCTCACAGTGTTCACAAACACCAGTTCACAGAGTTCACTAGCACCAGTTCACAGTGTTCACCAACACCAGTTCACAGTGTTTACCAACACCAGTTCACAGTGTTCACCAACACCAGCTCACAGTGTTCACCAACATCAGTTCACAGAGTTCACCAACACCAGTTCACAGTGTTCACCAACACCAGTTCACAGTGTTCACCAACACCAGTTCACAGTGTTCACCAACACCAGTTCACAGTGTTCACCAACACCAGTTCACAGCGTTCACTAGCACCAGTTCACGGTGTTCACCAACACCAGTTCACAGAGTTCACCAACACCAGTTTACAGTGTTCACCAACACCAGTTCACGGTGTTCACCAACAACAGTTCACAGTGTTCACTAGCACCAGTTCACAGTGTTCACTAGCACCAGTTCACAGTGTTCACCAACACCAGCTCACAGTGTTTACCAACACCAGTTCACGGTGTTCACCAACAACAGTTCACAGTGTTCACCAACACCAGTTCACAGTGTTCACCAACACCAGTTCACAGTGTTCACCAACACCAGTTCACAGTGTTCACCAACACCAGTTCACAGTGTTCACCAGCAACAGTTCACAGTGTTCACTAGCACCAGTTCACAGTGTTCACCAACACCAGTTCACAGTGTTCACCAACACCAGTTCACAGAGTTCACTAGCACCAGTTCACAGAGTTCACTAGCACCACTTCACAGTGTTCACCAACACCAGTTCACAGAGTTCACTAGCACCAGTTCACAGAGTTCACTAGCACCAGTTCACAGAGTTCACCAACACCAGTTCACAGTGTTCACCAACACCAGTTCACAGTGTTCACCAACACCAGTTCACAGTGTTCACCAACACCAGCTCACAGTGTTCACCAACACCAGCTCACAGTGTTCACCAACACCAGTTCACAGAGTTCACTAGCACCAGTTCACAGCGTTCACTAGCACCAGTTCACAGCGTTCACTAGCACTAGTTCACATTGTTCACCAACACCAGTTCACGGTGTTCACCAACACCAGTTCACAGAGTTCACCAACACCAGTTCACAGTGTTCACCAACACCAGTTCACGGTGTTCACCAACAACAGTTCACAGTGTTCACTAGCATCAGTTCACAGTGTTCACTAGCACCAGTTCACAGTGTTCACCAACACCAGCTCACAGTGTTCACCAACACCAGTTCACAGTGTTCACCAACACCAGTTCACAGCGTTCACTAGCACCAGTTCACAGTGTTCACCAACACCAGTTCACAGTGTTCACCAACACCAGTTCACAGAGTTCACTAGCACCAGTTCACAGTGTTCACCAACACCAGTTCACAGTGTTCACCAACATCAGTTCACAGTGTTCACCAACAACAGTTCACAGTGTTCACTAGCACCAGTTCACAGTGTTCACCAACACCAGTTCACAGTGTTCACCAACACCAGTTCACAGTGTTCACCAACACCAGCTCACAGTGTTCACCAATACCAGTTCACAGAGTTCACTAGCACCAGTTCACAGTGTTCACCAACACCAGTTCACAGTGTTCACCAACACCAGTTCACAGAGTTCACTAGCACCAGTTCACAGAGTTCACTAGCACCAGTTTACAGTGTTCACCAACACCAGTTCACAGTGTTCACCAACACCAGTTCACAGTGTTCACCAACACCAGTTCACAGTGTTCACCAACACCAGTTCACAGTGTTCACCAACACCAGTTCACAGTGTTCACCAGCAACAGTTCACAGTGTTCACTAGCACCAGTTCACAGTGTTCACCAACACCAGTTCACAGTGTTCACCAACACCAGTTCACAGAGTTCACTAGCACCAGTTCACAGAGTTCACTAGCACCACTTCACAGTGTTCACCAACACCAGTTCACAGAGTTCACTAGCACCAGTTCACAGTGTTCACTAGCACCTGTTCACAGTGTTCACTAGCACCTGTTCACAGTGTTCACCAACACCAGCTCACAGTGTTCACCAACACCAGTTCACAGTGTTCACCAACACCAGTTTACAGTGTTCACCAACACCAGTTCACAGTGTTCACCAACACCAGTTCACAGTGTTCACCAACACCAGTTCACAGTGTTCACCAACACCAGTTCACAGTGTTCACCAACACCAGTTCACAGTGTTCACTAACACCAGTTCACAGTGTTCACCAACACCAGTTCACAGAGTTCACTAGCACCAGTTCACAGTGTTCACCAACACCAGTTCACAGAGTTCACCAACACCAGTTCACAGTGTTCACCAACACCAGTTCACAGTGTTCACCAACACCAGCTCACAGTGTTGACCAACACCAGTTCACAGTGTTCACCAACACCAGTTCAAAGAGTTCACTAGCACCAGTTCACAGCGTTCACTAGCACCAGTTCACAGCGTTCACTAGCACCAGTTCACAGTGTTCACCAACACCAGTTCACGGCGTTCACCAACACCAGTTCACAGAGTTCACCAACACCAGTTCACAGTGTTCACCAACACCAGTTCACAGAGTTCACCAACAACAGTTCACAGTGTTCACCAACACCAGTTCACAGTGTTCACCAACACCAGTTCACAGTGTTCACCAACACCAGTTCACAGTGTTCACCAACACCAGTTCACAGTGTTCACTAGCACTAGTTCACAGTGTTCACCAACACCAGTTCACAGAGTTCACTAGCACCAGTTCACAGCGTTCACTTGCACCAGTTCACAGCGTTCACTAGCACCAGTTCACAGTGTTCACCAACACCAGTTCACGGTGTTCACCAACACCAGTTCACAGAGTTCACCAACACCAGTTCACAGTGTTCACCAACACCAGTTCACAGTGATCACCAACACCAGTTCACAGAGTTCACTAGCACCAGTTCACAGTGTTCACCAACACCAGTTCACAGAGTTCACCAACATCAGTTCACAGTGTTCATCAACACCAGTTCACAGAGTTCACCAGCACCAGTTCACAGCGTTCACCAACACCAGTTCACAGTGTTCACCAACACCAGTTCACAGCGTTCACTAGCACCAGTTCACAGTGTTCACCAACACCAGTTCACAGCGTCACGAGCACCAGTTCACAGTGTCACCAACACCTGTTCAACAGAGTTCATAGCCACCAGTTCACCAGTGTTCACCAACACAAGTTCACAGTGTTCACCAACACAATACCAGCGGTCACCAACACAAAGCTCACAGTGTTCACCAAACCCAGTTCACAGGAGTTCACCCAAACCACCAGTTCACAGGTTCACCAAACCAGTTACAGTGTTCACAACTACCAGTCACAGTGTTCACCAACACCAGTAACAGGTTCACCAACACCAGTTCACAGTGTTCACCAACACCAGTTCACAGTGTTCACCAACACCAGTTCACAGTGTTCACCAACACCAGTTCACAGCGTTCACTAGCACCAGTTCACGGTGTTCACCAACACCAGTTCACAGAGTTCACCAACACCAGTTTACAGTGTTCACCAACACCAGTTCACGGTGTTCACCAACAACAGTTCATAGTGTTCACTAGCACCAGTTCACAGTGTTCACTAGCACCAGTTCACAGTGTTCACCAACACCAGCTCACAGTGTTTACCAACACCAGTTCACGGTGTTCACCAACAACAGTTCACAGTGTTCACCAACACCAGTTCACAGTGTTCACCAACACCAGTTCACAGTGTTCACCAACACCAGTTCACAGTGTTCACCAACACCAGTTCACAGCGTTCACTAGCACCAGTTCACAGTGTTCACCAACACCAGTTCACAGTGTTCACCAACACCAGTTCACAGTGTTCACTAGCACTAGTTCACAGTGTTCACCAACACCAGTTCACAGAGTTCACTAGCACCAGTTCACAGCGTTCACTAGCACCAGTTCACAGCGTTCACTAGCACCAGTTCACATTGTTCACCAACACCAGTTCACGGTGTTCACCAACACCAGTTCACAGAGTTCACTAACACCAGTTCACAGTGTTCACCAACACCAGTTCACGGTGTTCACCAACACCAGTTCACAGAGTTCACTAGCACCAGTTCACAGTGTTCACCAACACCAGTTCACAGTGTTCACCAACATCAGTTCACAGTGTTCATCAACACCAGTTCACAGAGTTCACCAGCACCAGTTCACAGCGTTCACTAGCACCAGTTCACAGTGTTCACCAACACCAGTTCACAGTGTTCACCAACACCAGTTCACAGTGTTCACCAACACCAGCTCACAGTGTTCACCAACACCAGTTCACAGAGTTCACCAACACCAGTTCACAGTGTTCACCAACACCAGTTCAAAGTGTTCACCAACACCAGTTCACAGTGTTCACCAACACCAGTTCACAGTGTTCACTAGCACCAGTTCACAGTGTTCACTAGCACCAGTTCACAGTGTTCACCAGCACCAGTTCACAGTGTTCACCAACACCAGTTCACAGTGTTCACCAACACCAGTTCACAGTGTTCACCAACACCAGTTCACAGTGTTCACCAACACCAGTTCACCAGAGTTCACTAGCACCAGTTCACATGTTCACCAACACCAGTTCCACAGTGTTCACAACACCAGTTCACAGTGTTTCACAAAAACACCAGCTCACAGTGTCACAACACAGTTCACAGAGTTCACCAACACCAGTTCACCAGTGTTTCACCAACACCAGGTACAGTGCACCAACACCAGTTCACAGGTTCACAACACCATTCACAGTGTTCACAGCACCCGTCACAGTGTTCACTAGCACCAGTTCACAGTGTTCACCAACACCAGTTCACAGTGTTCACCAACACCAGTTCACAGTGTTCACCAACACCAGTTCACAGTGTTCACCAACACCAGCTCACAGTGTTCACAAACACCAGTTCACAGAGTTCACTAGCACCAGTTCACAGTGTTCACCAACACCAGTTCACAGTGTTCACCAATACCAGTTCACAGTGTTCACCAACACCAGCTCACAGTGTTCACCAACACCAGTTCACAGAGTTCACCAACACCAGTTCACAGTGTTCACCAACACCAGTTCACAGTGTTCACCAACACCAGTTCACAGTGTTCACCAACACCAGTTCACAGTGTTCACCAACACCAGTTCACAGTGTTCACCAACACCATTTCACTAGCACCAGTTCACAGCGTTCACCAACACTAGTTCACAGTGTTCACCAACACCAGTTCACAGTGTTCACTAGCACCTGTTCACAGTGTTCACTAGCACCTGTTCACAGTGTTCACCAACACCAGCTCACAGTGTTCACCAACACCAGTTCACAGTGTTCACCAACACCAGTTTACAGTGTTCACCAACACCAGTTCACAGTGTTCACCAACACCAGTTCACAGTGTTCACCAACACCAGTTCACAGTGTTCACCAACACCAGTTCACAGTGTTCACCAACACCAGTTCACAGTGTTCACTAACACCAGTTCACAGTGTTCACCAACACCAGTTCACAGAGTTCACTAGCACCAGTTCACAGTGTTCACCAACACCAGTTCACAGAGTTCACCAACACCAGTTCACAGTGTTCACCAACACCAGTTCACAGTGTTCACCAACACCAGCTCACAGTGTTGACCAACACCAGTTCACAGTGTTCACCAACACCAGTTCAAAGAGTTCACTAGCACCAGTTCACAGCGTTCACTAGCACCAGTTCACAGCGTTCACTAGCACCAGTTCACAGTGTTCACCAACACCAGTTCACGGCGTTCACCAACACCAGTTCACAGAGTTCACCAACACCAGTTCACAGTGTTCACCAACACCAGTTCACAGAGTTCACCAACAACAGTTCACAGTGTTCACCAACACCAGTTCACAGTGTTCACCAACACCAGTTCACAGTGTTCACCAACACCAGTTCACAGTGTTCACCAACACCAG